>Ga0315290_10000214_pt1 | contig 35712 bp, 27 predicted proteins | sample YL17G12_0_MG_FD_203627 | JGI IMG/M metagenome (GOLD analysis project Ga0315290, IMG submission 203627) | Sediment microbial communities from Yellowstone Lake, YNP, Wyoming, USA - YL17G12_0 | ecosystem: Environmental > Aquatic > Freshwater > Lake > Sediment | place: USA: Wyoming | collected... | reverse complement strand
GCCCCCGTACCCGGGCCTGCGCGACGGGCGCCCGCCGGGGCCGCCCAAGGGGTTTGGTCCTCCGCGCAAGGCGGTGCCGGGCGACGAGCCCCGCCCCGAGCCCCCGGTTCCGAAAAAACTGCCGGGAGGCAAGAGGGCTCCCGAGGTAGGAAAACCCCCAGCGACGGACGGCACCTGAGGCCCGCTGCTCGGTGGCAATCGCGCCGCCAGGCCGCCTCATTCCCCCACGGAAAACGCCGGCGGCAGCCACGTGCACAGGTAGTACGCCCGGGGAACCGTCATCTCCAGGAGCGCCGCCGGGTCGAACGGCCCCGGGCGGCTCTGCGCGCCCAACAGAAGCTGTGCTAACGAGGGCTCGGACCGGTACTCCACGACGTCGACCTTCTCCGGGGACAAGCCGGCCAGCTTGATCGCCTGGTCCACCGCGTCTTCCAGATAGCCCACCTTGTCGATCAGCCCGTTGTCCACCGCCTCCGCCGCCGTGAAGACCTGGCCCGTCGAAAGCTTCTCCAGCGCCGCAGGATCGGCCATGAACTTCGGCCGGCCCTGCTTGATGACGTCCTTGAATCGGGCGAAACCGGCGTCCACCAGTCCCTGGAAGATCTTTTGCTCCTCGCCGGTCATCTTCCGGGTGACCGTGCCCATGCCCTTCAGACGGTGGCTGACGACCGAGTCCTGCTTCACGCCCACCTTCTGCATCAGGTCCTCGGCGTTGTAGTGCGGAATGATCACGCCGATCGAGCCGGTCCACGTGGTGGGCTCGGCGAAGATCGTCTCCGGGCGGGAGCCGACCGCCATGGACACGTAGTACCCCCCGCTCGCCGCGATCCCCCCCATGCTCACCACCAGCGGTATCCCCCGCTCGGAAGCCAACTTCGCGAGGCGATGGTAGATGGCGTCCGAGCCGGTGATCGTGCCCCCCGGCGAGTTGACCCGGAGGACCACCGCCTTGACGCTCTTGTCCGCTCGGGCCTGATCGATCTGCCGCTTGAGGAACCCCTCGCCCTCGAGGATCACGCCTTCGAGGCGGAGGATGGCGACCTTGTCCGGCGCTGCCGTGGTGTGGGAGAAGTGCCGCTCGTGTACCCGGCGATCGGAACCCCCGCCCATGCTCACGAACGCCAACAGCCCCAGGTTCACCAGGAGCGATCCGCCCAAGCCAACCAGCAACAGGACGATCAACGCTGTCGACAACAGGCAGCCGCGCTGCGCCCGGGGAGGGCGGCCAGAGGACAGTCCGACCGTCTGGGCTGAGTGGACGGGCTGTTGGCTCGACTGCACAACCGGGTTGGGATCCATGGCTGTCTCCTTTCCACCCAAGTGTAGTGTACGGCAGCCCTCCCCACCAGAGCTTGGTGTTGCCTCCAAGGGCCCACCGACTGTAAAGTACGTGGGTCCACAAGAAAGGAGTCTCCCGCGTGTTTGTCGCCGCATCGACTGCCTGCTTCCCCGACCTGCCCCTGGTCGAAGCCCTCCAACGGCTGGCCGACCTGGAATTCACCAACGTCGAGATTGGCATTGCCGAACAAGGTGGGAAGATGACCCCCGCTGAGGTGGCCTCCGACCTCGATCGAGCCGTCCGGCTATGTCGACAGACCCATCGACTGACCACCGTGGCTTACAGCATCGATATCGATTCCCCCGAAAGAGAGGGGTACTACGAGCAATTCACTGCCTGCTGCCGCTTGGCCAAGGCCACCAAAGTGGTGACAACGACCGTTCGATCCTCCGAATTGGGCACTCCATTCAACGCGGAGGTCGAGAGACTGCGGAGAATGGTGGCAATTTCCTCCGAAGAGGGGGTTGTCGTGGGGTTGCTCACCGAGGCAGGACGAATGACCCAAGACCCGAATACCGCCGTGGTCTTGTGCGACAACGTGAAGGGCTTGGCCATCACCTTGGACCCAAGCCACTACATTTGGGGGCCATGGAAGGGGGGGAACTTCGAGCAGGTGATGAAGTACACCTGCCACACCCGCCTTCGCGACACCACCAAGGAGAAGTTCCAGGTCCGCATCGGGCAGGGGCTGGTCGAGTACGGCCGCCTGGTGACCCAATTGAACAAGCACGGCTACAGCCGGGCCTTGTGCGTCGACATGCCTCCCCTGCCGGGCCTGAGCCAAACCGCCGAGCTGCGCAAGGTCCGCCTCCTCCTGGAGAGCCTCCTCTAACCCGGATTGCCCAGCGGCCGGGGCCGCGGGCCACAGGCTGCTCCCGTAGGACGGGTTGGTAACCCGTCCCGTCTAAGGACGGATTGACAATCCGTCCTACGGCGGTGAGAAATGCGGGCTGGGGGCCGGTCGCAGCGATTATGCCGGAGTTGTGTCCTGGGCAGGGTGGGCAAGGATCGCTAAGCCCGGCAGCCAACTCTGGCGATAGCTGGAGTGAGGAGTCTTTCTGTTGGACGCATAAAGGACCGATTCGCAATGTATCGCACCATTCATCTTGGCATCTTGGCGGCTGCCCTCGGCGCCGGGCTGTGGAGCTTTGCGGCGGGGCCTTCGGAAGCAAACGAGCGGTCGGCAGGCACCCCCCGGCCGGCCCAGCGCCAGACGATCCGCCAGACGCCGATCCTCGAACGGCCCAGCCGTGTCGGCCACGTCTACGGGAACACGGTCCGGCGGCTCAACGGCGTCGCCAACCCGCCGGCCGGCGGCCGCTGACCATGGCCAAGCGATCGAGCTACCAGGACCGCGTCATCCGGAACTACTACCGGAACCAGGACGCCATTGGCTTGCAGCGCCTGGGGGAAATGGTTACCGAGCTGTACCTGGCCGGGGGAAAAAGCCGCTCGCGCCTTTGGCAGCGGGTCGCCGCGTGCCTGGGGAAACTCGAAGTGCCCCAGGAGCGGATCGACCACCTCGTCGCCAGCGACAACCCCAGCCTCCTGGCCAACCTCGTTAAGCAATTGCTCGATCGAAAGTGACTCGCGGAGACCACCCGATGACGACCGTTGACCCAAGTGTCCACGAACTGTTGGACGCCACCCGGCGCCTGCTCCAGAGCATCGCCCGGGCCGACTGGGAGACCTACTCCAGCCTCTGCGACCCCACGCTGACCTGCTTCGAGCCGGAGTCGCAGGGGATCCTCGTCGAGGGGCTGGACTTCCACTACTTCTACTTCAACCTGGGCGCCGGCTCGACGCCGGTGACCACCACGATTTGCTCGCCGCACGTGCGCGTGCTGGGCGACGTGGGGATCGTCAGCTACGTCAGGCTCGTCCAACGCACCGACGCCGACGGCAAGCCGGTCACCGTGCGCGGGGCCGAGACCCGCATCTGGCATCGCCGCGACGGCCAGTGGCGCCACGTCCACTTCCACCGCTCGGCGGGCTAGTCGGCCACTTTCCCCGTGGCGGCCCATTCCGTGCCCCGGGCGATGACCCGGGCCACTTCCGGGGTCAGGATCGCCTTGCGGTCGTGGCCGAAGGCGTTGTGAACCACCCGACCCTTGCCGTACGTCCGGGTGAAGACCAACGGCTCGACCCGCTTGCTCCAATCGGAATCGGCCTCGGCCAGCACCTCGATCGACTCGTCCCCCTGGAGCTTCGCGTAGAGCTCGTCGTCGACCTTGAAGCCCTTCATTCCCTGGGTGATCGGGTGCTGGTCGTTGACGATTCGGACCTCGAACACGCTTCGGTCACCGTGGCCGGAAGTGCCCATCACCCAGTGCCGCCCGCACAGCTTGCCGAACTCCTCCCACTTGGCGAACGACGCCGAGGCCAGGTGCTGCACGAAGAACCCCTTGCCCTGCTTGACGGCCGCAAGCAGGTTCTCCTGGGCCTTCGGCGTGATCATCGGCACGGAGCGATTGAACAGGGTGAACACGATCACGTCGTAAGCCTTCAGGGCGGTTTCCGATTCGAGGATCAGCGGGTCCTCGCACACCTTGACGTCGAACCGGCCGGAGGCGACGAGCGCTTCCCGGGTCGCCTCGGAGATCTCCCGCCACTGGTGAAACGGCGCCACGTCGTCGCCGGTAATCAACAGCACCTGGATCTTCTTCTTGGCCGGGGCGTCGGCCGCCGCCGAAACGCCCGCCAGTCCGCACGCCACCAGACCCAGAACCATCGCAACAAGCCACAAACGTCGCATTGCCATCGCCCTTTCTGTGGGAAGCCCCATCTGTGGGAAGACCCATCTGCCTGACGATCCGAATCGGCCCCGGCCGCACCCCGGCGCAGGCGTCCCTCGGAGGACTCCATCGTAGTTGCGGCCGGCGCGATGTCAACGCCGTCCTTGCCGGAAGGCACACCTTCGGGGGGAGCTTCCCCGGGGAGCGTCCTTTCGGGCCAGCCCGCGGCTCGATTCCAGGGTAGGATAGAGAGGGGTGCCCGTAGCGCTCTCGACACAGGAATCCATCGGTGTTCGACCACGTCATGTTCCAGCCCCTGGGGATCGCCCTGCTGTTGGGGCTCCTCGTCGGGCTCCAGCGCGAGCGGACCGAAGAGCGCCTGGCCGGCCTCCGCACCTTCCCCTTGATCGCCGTCCTGGGAACGATCCTGGCAGCGATCGATTCGGCCCAGCAGGCCGGCGGCTGGGTGGTCGCCGCCGGGCTGGTCGCCCTGATGGGAACGCTCGCGATCGGCAATCTCTACAACCTCAAGCACCGCGAGGGAGGGCCGGGCATCACCACCGAGGTCGCCGCCCTGCTGACGTTCGCCCTCGGCGCGTACCTGTTCAACGGCGACCGGCTGGTGGCCGTTGCCGTCGGCGGCGGCGTGGCCGTCCTGTTGCAGTACAAGCCCGAGATGCACCGATTCGCCGTCGGGCTGAGCGACCGCGACCTGCGGGCGATCATGCAGTTCGTGCTCATCAGCTTCATCATCCTCCCGGTCGTCCCGAACCAGACCTTCGGCCCCTACAGCGTGCTCAACCCGTTCAACGTCTGGCTCATGGTGGTGCTCATCGTGGGGATCAGCCTGGGCGGGTACGTTGCCTACAAGCTCGTGGGCCAGGCGGGGGGCATCCTCCTGGGCGGGCTGCTGGGCGGGGCGATCTCCAGCACCGCCACCACCGCCAGCTACGCCCGGCGCGTTGCCCGGGAACCCGCCGCCGTGTGGATCGCCGCGACGGTCATCGCCATCGCCTCGGCGGTGATGTACGTCCGCGTGCTCGCCCTGATGTTCGTGGTCTCGCCCGAGCTGGGCGCCGCGGCGGCTTGGCCGGTCGGCGTGGTGCTGGTCGCCTCGATCCTGGCGGCGGCGATCGGCTGGCGCAACACGCGGGCCCACGGCGGCGAAATGCCCGAGATGTCCAATCCCAGCGAGCTGCGGGCCGCCGTCGTGATTGCCGTGCTCTATGCCCTGGTCCTGCTGGCCCTGGCCGCCGCCAAGGCCCACCTGGGCCACGAGGGGCTCTACCTGGTGGCCGGGCTCTCGGGCCTGACCGACGTCGACGCCGTCACCCTGTCCACCGCACAGATGGTCCGCCTCGGCGCCGAAGAAGAAGGCATTCTGCCGGCGCTGGGCTGGCGACTCATCCTGGTGGCCACCCTGGTCAATTTCCTCTTCAAGGCGGGGATGGTCGCCGTGCTGGGGAACCGGCAGCTCCTGGCCCGGGTCGCCGCCCTGTTCGCCCTGCCCGTGCTCGCCGGAGTGGCCGTGCTTCTGCTCTGGTCGGCGCTCCCCTGAAACTGTAGGGTGGGTCGAGACCGTAGGGTGGGTCGAGACCGTAGGGTGGGTCGAGCGCCAGCGAAGCCCCACCCGGCATGCTTCGATGCAGGCAGGGCATTGCCTTGCCCGGACACGACCCGGTAGAATCCAAATGGTTCTCTGCCACGCCCTGGATTGGGCCAACGCTCGCAGCACGGGGGATCGTCCGATGATCGGCAGACGGGACTTGCTCGTGGTGGTCGCGTGGGTCGGGTGCCTGGGCGCCGGTGCCGCCGGGCTCGAAGCGGCGCAGCCCTATCGCCCCAAGCTGCCGATCGAAATCCCGGTGCTCGTGGTCAAGTACTTCCCGGTCAAGGGGGAGCTCATCGACGTGGCCGTGACCGGCGATTGGGGGGCCCCGCTGGCCGAGACCCGCCAGAAGACCGACAAACTCACCACTGAGGTGCTCCGGGCCCTGGAGGAGGGCTCACGCTACCACGCCTACCAGGACCCCCGGGCGAAGCCGAGCCTGGTGTACCGGGTCGTGGGGACGCTGGAGTACCTCGAGCCCATGCCCACCGTGGCCCAGCCCGGCCAAAAAATCCCCCTCACCGATTACCGCAAGATCATGGACCGCATCGACGTCCGCCGCTGGGTCGAGAAGCAGGGGGTCAAGGAGATATGGATCTGGGGCTATCACGGGGGAGTGCTCGTGCTGTGGGAATCGAACATGGCCGGCCCGTGGGGCGACGTCAGCAACAGCAACCGGGACCCCAAGGACCTGCCCGTGCTGCGCCGAACCTACACCGTCTACCACTACAACTACCAGCGCGGGCCGTCCGAGGCGGTCGAGGACCACATGCACCAGCTCGAGGAGGTGCTGAACCACGTGGACGGGCGGGACCGCACGCCGCCGGATAAGTGGGACCAGCTCTTGTTCTGGGGCAAGTTCGTCGGCAGCGACCGGAGCCACAAGATTGTGCGTCCGGGCTGCGGCTGGTCGCACTATCCGCCCAACGCCCAGGGCGACTACGACTGGGGCAACAAGCGCTACGTCGATAGCGACATCGAGGACTGGCGGCCCGACGGCACCGGCACCAAGCGGCCGATCAACTGCGACCGCTGGCAGTCGGACAGCCTGAAGTGGTTCATCTACTGGATGCAGAACATCCCCGGCGCCGACAACCGCCTCCGCTACCGCAACAAGCCGCTGGAGAACTGGTGGGTTTTCCTTGGCGACTTCGACGCGGCCATGCACCGCCGGATGAAACTGGTGGCCGAGTAGGCGTCCCAGGACACTCAGCCCCCACTTGCGGTATGGTGCGCGCCCGCTTATGCTGACAGAAGTGGAAATCACGTTACAGGGTAAGTTCGGCATAGGATTACGCCATTGGGCGAAGCAGTTGATATCTACAAGCGTGTACTCTCCAGGGAGTTTTCGCGATTCCCCTTCGGATTCTGGAGCCCACCGGAGGGATTCACGCGAATGATTGAGATTGTGCGCTATGCCTGTGCGGAGGCCGGCGTACATCCAGCCGGAGTTACAAAAGCACTGCTAAAGTCATGGGGCTTGGAGACGCCACTTGTTCAGCTTTGCGGTGGCTCGACAGCCAGACTGGCCCGCCTAGTATCTGTCGGCTTAGAGCCGGAACGGGAGCCAGACAGTCCTCGCGACGCGAAGAGAAAGAGGCGCACCAATCTTTCCAACGCCGTAATGAGCGAAGTTTGGATCAGAGACGAAGGGAAGTGCGTTACCTGCGGTTCGCAAGAGGACTTGGAGTTTGATCACATAATTCCCCTTTCGAAAGGTGGCTCTTCAACGGCAGACAACTTGAGAATACTCTGTCGCCGATGCAACCGGCGACGCGGAGCAACGATTTAGCCTCACCAGCCGCTGGAGCAGAGCCGGCCGGTACGAGCGTGCCCCGACGTATTGCGCCTTGAGCGCCTCGGTTGGTGAGCGTGGGCATTCGGCACGACGAGGCACGCCCCGAAAGATCGCTTTCCGTGAAAGAAATAACGATCCACAAAGTTCCCTTCAACCACCTTTACGCGGACTTGTCGTATCGCGACTTCTTCGCGCGGTATTACCCCCACCGCGACGGCCGCGTTTACGCCGCAACGTACAGCTTCGATGCCGACCACTTCGACTTTTGGTGGCGTCTCGAACCAACTTCGACGTTTTACATCGACAGGAAGTATGCGTCGCAGGCACAGCAGTTTCTCCGGCGATTCCCCCTCTTTGAGGTCTACGCGGTCGATCAACTTCACACTAAGGCGGTTTTCTTCGAACGATCTGGGGTCCTCCTCGTCGGGAGCGAGAACATCTACGCTCCCACTTCCATCTTCGCCGAAGTCATGATCGAGACGTTCATCCCCGAAGACCAACGGCCGAACGTTATCGAACTCATCTTTGGCCACCTCAGAGGCCGCATTCTCACCGCCAAGTACGGCGTAAACGATATTCGGATTCATGCGGCTGGGTCGTCTGCATCCGGTCGGCCGTTTCTGCCATGCCATCGAGAAGTTCCCTATTGGGACACTATCGGCCCGCCCCCAGTCCTCGGTCGTGAGCCGTTCGATGCGTGCCTTCCGCCACCGAATCCCGAACCTAGGAAGTTCCACCGGTGGGTTTATCATCTCTCCGAATACAACGTCCAGGGGCAGCGCTGCGCTCTCGCGTTCGATCGCGGATACACATACTGCGGCGACCTCGACGAATCGGCCTTGGATTGGCTGCTGTTGAACTGTGAGATTGTTGAACGCAGAAGTGGGACCGGCCCAATCGAACAGTCACCGACGACAATGGTCAAAGATCGCTTCTATCGGTATCATCCAATTGCGAGTTGCAACCCCTCATCGACTGACTACTGGCTCGGCCCGGTCAAGAACACTGATGCGTTTACACACTTGTTTGAGCGATGCCCGGGAGACGGCTAAGCGGCGCCCTGTGCCGAACTAGACCCTAGCCAAACGAACCCCCGTAGGTTCGCTTGGCTAGGGTCTAGTCAAACGTTTTCTCGCATGTCCCATCAAACCACCGCTTATTGGAACGCTCTTCCCATGACCGCTTCAGTCGGGTGGGGCGGGGACGCTGGTTGCGCGAGCGGATTCGGGCAAACTTGCCGACGCACGCGGATGCTGGTGAGGGACCTCCAAAATGCACATCGACGTGGAACCGCCCGGGAAGTTGTGGTCCCTTGCGGTGCGGTTGCACTCAGTCGGCCCTTGATCCTCGACGCGGACGACCTGTCCGGCCAGGCCGCAATCACCTGAGTGCGGCTCTCTTGGCGTCTCCCCACTTTTGAGGCCAATTCCCGCGGGCCGGGATCCCGCTGTGCGCACGCCGGGATCCCGGTGCGTGCAACTCCGGGTACGTCGAGGGCCGGCTGAGATCGTGCGTTCTTACCCGTTGTGGCAGTGCGAGTTGCGCCGATGGATTCGGCCCGAGCGTCGTCCTAAGTGCCGGTGCCGAAAAACAAGCGGAAATCATCGGGGTGCGTTTTCTCTAAGGCCAGCAATGCCAATCGGTTACGTCGAAAACGGTGGCCCTTGTTGGACATACCTCAGAAGAGTGGCTCTTTTGGGTTCACTCTACTCGACGTAAGTCCAAGTCTCAAGCCAGGTTCTTGGCCGTGCGCTCGACGCAAAATTGGGCTACCCCCGAGGGCTTCCCACGCCCCACAATTCCGGCGCGAATTTCGCGGAAGAGTCGTAGACTCGTAGGCTGGGGCGCAGCCCCAGCTTTTGGGCGAAACGAACGAGGTGCTGCGAGGTGCTGCGAGGTGCTGGGGCTGCGCCCCAGCCTACTGTCTGCGAGGTGCTGGGGCTGCGCCCCAGCCTACTGTCTGTCTACTGTCTGTCTGCTTGCCTTGCGGCGACGCCGTTACTGGAGGATCTCAAAATCGTCCAGGAGGATGCGGTCGTCCTTGTCGCCCTCGAAGAGGATCTTGAAGTTGTCGAGCGAGTCGCCTTCGAGGCTGGGGCCGGTGCGGTCCCAGCCGACCCGGGCCTCGATGGCCCGGAACTCGACCTCGGTCCATTGCCCCTGCTTCAGGCCGCCGATCGAGTACCGGCAGTTGTCCTTGTGCTTGGCCGACCAGATGAGCACGTGGGCCTCGCGGGCGGTGCCCAGGGGCTTGAGCTTGAAGCGGAGCGTGGTCGACTCGCGGACCGGGATGGAAAAGGTCCGCCAGATGGCGGCGCCGGCCGGGGGAAAGGCGTAGGCCCGGGAGCCGTCGGCGCCGCCGGGGCTGGGGCTCCCGCCCTGGAAGTTGCCGGGCCCGGCCTCGAACCGCTCTAAGAAGCCGGCCTTGCCCGGCGTGGGCACGAGCAGGCCGGGGGTGAGCAGGGCGCTTTTCGACGGCGTGGCCTTGCGCTTGCCGGCGGCGGGCTTGCCGCGCGTGGGCCCGACGTACTCGGTGGCCAGCACGACGTCGTCGAACCAGACCTCCATGACCCGGCTGGCCGGGTTGGGGTCGTTGTTGTGCCGGGCGGGCTGGTCGGTGTTGTAATAGAGGAGCCAGAAGCTGTTGATCTTCAGCTTGTCGGTGGTCCGCCAGCGGAACCCGCCAAAACGGCCAAAGAGCTCGCCGTCGACCCAGAATGCCTGCTCGCCGTCGGCCTTTTCGGGGGTCGAGTTCGCCTTGAGCATGGCCTCGACGCAGTACCACCGGCCGGGCTGGATGGGCTCCTGCTTGCCGTCGTAGACGGAGCCCCACTTGGTCTTCATCTCGTGCCAGTAGGAGTAGAAGTTCCAGACGCCGGGCGGGGGGAACTTGCCCCAGCGTCCGGTCGGCTCGATGCCGGTGGAGAACTTGGCGTCGCCGGGCGGGGTCTCGCCCGCCCCGCCTTTCGGCCAGGGCGTCGGCGTGCGGTCGGCCACTAGGTGCACGAAGTGGTGAATGTAGCCGGTCTTGGGGTGGAACTTGACGTAGAACCGGGCGTAGAGCGTATCCACGCCCTTGGTGTGCGTGTACAGGTGCCCGTTGTCGACGATGTGCAGCGACCTGACCCCGGGCGATCCGGCGGCCACGTCGCCGGAGAGCTTGAGGTTCTCGATCCTGGTCGCGTTGCCCCACCGGGCGGCGACGTTGTCCATCGGGCCGGTCTCGAAATCCTCGACGAACAGGACGCGGGGGTCGCGTTCGATCCCCTCGTCGCCGGGATAGAGCGAGGCCAGCCCGCCCTGCTTCGGGCCCGGGGCCGGCATCGACGCCTGCGGCGGCAAGGCGGCCTGGGCAACCGGCTTGGCCTTCGGCTCCGCGCCCCAAGCCGGCCAGGCCAGGACGCAGCCCACTGCAACGAGCCATGCGGAACCGACCCACGGCGTCTTGGACGTCTTCCTCGGAGTCATCGCTGCTGCTCCTTTCCTCGGTTGGGGCCCCCGCGGTTGTTATATCCTTCAGAGAGCGAGAACTCAAGGTCTTTGCAAGGGCGGGGTGCGGCTGCGCCGTGGCGGGGGCTATGAATCCTCAGAAAGGCAGTGCATCGCTCCCTTTCCGAGCCGGGGCGTGTCGCCCCGGCTCTTCCGGGCCGACACGGCCCGGCTCCGATTTGTCCATGTTGCATTGCTTTCCTGATGGTCAATAAATGGGCGTGCGTGATCCTCGGAGGATCGCCTGTAGGGAACGCCCTGCTGGAATCGTGCAAACCCATCGGGCCTGAAGCCACCCGTCAGAATCGCAGGCGCTCGGGGAGCAGGTTGCGGACCTTTTCGAGGAAGCCGGTGGAGCGGGGCGGCTCGGGCTCGGGCGGCGGCGAAGCGGGGGCTTCGCGCCGGGTGAGGGGCGAGTCGACGAGCGGGACGCGCTCGGCCAACAGCCGCGGCCAGTAGCCCTCCAGCAGGCGGATGCAGCCGGCCACCTGGCCTTTCTGGAGCTTCCACTCCGCCGGGGCGATCAGGCGGAGCAGCTCGAGCCGCTCCTCCTTGAGGAACACCAGGTCGCTGAGCTGCACGTCGTCGATCCACACCTCGCCCGGGCCCATCAGCTCGAAGCACAAACGCATGGGGGCGCGCGAGTCCATCGGGAGATCGTTCACGTGGACGACGAAGGGGCTCCACTCGGCGGGGATGGGCTTGACGGGCGCGTGGCCCTCGGGTGCCTGGCCGAACTGGGCGGAGCTGATGACCGTCCGGCCGCCGAGGTTCCATTCCACCCCGAGGCGCAGCGGGGGCTGCCGGGCCGGATCCGAGGTCCGCAGCCACACGAGCATCGACAGGCGCCCGGTCGACGGGGCGGCAAACGGCTGGCTGACCACGCCGCCCGAGGCCCCGCGGCCGGCCAGGTAGAGCGATTGCGAGCCCTCGTGCTTGCTGGCCGAGTCGGTCCGGACCGTCACCGCCTGCGGATTGACCGGGAGCCAGCCCGGGATCGCCCCCGAAGCGGCGGGCGCCCGCTCGAAGCCGCCGTTCTCCAGGACCTTCAACAACGGCGGATTGCCCAGGGTCGCAGCCCGGTCGGCCAGCTCGCCGATCTGCTTTCTCAGCGACGAGGCGATTTCCTCGGGCCAGGTGGTGCTCAGGTGGGTCAGGCGCACGCCGGGGGCGGAAAAGGCAGCCGCTGCCAGCTCGTAGGGCCCGAGCGGGACCTCCCAGAAGCTCCCCTCCGACCCGCGGTGCAGGGAGCCGGGCGCCGAGCCGGGCGAGGAACCCCCCAGGGCCTCCAGGCGGGTCTCGGCCGAGGCCTCCACCTGGATGCGGACCTGGACGGGAAACGGCGCGTCGTTGGCCAGGTAGACGTACGTCCGGTCGGCCGCGCTGCCGGCGCGGATCGTGACCGGCTGGCCCTCGGTGGAATTGCCCGGCGGGGCAACCTTCTCCATGCGCATGGCCGGCAACTGGCGATAGGCCGCGATCAGGTCCCGCAGCGATTCCTCCTGGCCCATCGACAAGAGCCACCCGCCGTCGAGAATCACCTGGGCGTCGAGGGTTGCCAGGCTGTGGATGAAGCGGCGGCGGTTCTGCCAGGCCGAGGGGACCGGCTGCGTGGCCAGCCACGCGTAGCAGGGCTTGAAGGGGCTTTGCCGGTCGAACGAGGCGAGGCGGACCTCCTGCGGCGGGTGAAAGAAGATGCTGCCCGAGGGCGCCAGGTTCTGGAAACAGCGGTCCACGTCGGGCGTTTGTCCGAGCTCCAGGTCGATCGCCCGGCCGTCCAGCGGGCGCGACGGGGCAATCCGCTCCGGGCGGAGCAGCACGATGCGGTCGCTCTCCGCGTAGTGACGCACGTCGATGCCCAGGCGAAGCAGGGCGTCGGCCGTGGTCGCTTTTCGGGGCAGCGAGGGCCGCAGGTCCCGGGCGAGCCCCTCTCCGGCCAGCAGGTCGGTGGCGGCGAGGTAGAGCCGGGTGCCGGGCCGGACCGCCTCGAGCTCGGCCTGGAGGCGGCGGTAGAACTGCGCCAATCTCCCGGAGCGCCACTCCAGCCACTCCCGACGCCACTCCCGGCGCCCGTCGGCACCGGCGGTGCTCAGCGCAGCGGCCCGGCGGGCGAAGCGATCGGGCCCGGTGTCGGGCAGCTCGATCTTGCTGTCCCGCTCGAACAGGGCGATGGTCACGTCGTCCAAGCCCCACTCCGGCCCGGGCAACTGGGCGTAGCCGTCGGCCGAGAGCTGGAGCGCCAGCCCGGCAAACGCGCCGTGGCGGCCGTACGTCTCGGCCAGCTCCCGGACCACGGAGAGCATCGTCTCCTGCACGCGGGGATGGAGCAGGTTGTAGTACGGTGCCCTGCCGCGGCGCGGTGCGCGGGCCTGGTGACAGGCGGTGCCGTCGGGCCCGATCCACGCGACCCCTTCCGCCGGCGGTCCCCCGCGGCGGAGCACCGCCTCGAGCTCGGCCATCGGCGTGGCGAACTCGACGGCGGGAATCAATCGGAGCCCCTCCCGATCGAACATCCTCAAGAGCATCTCGAGCACGTCCTTGCGGACCGGGTCCTGGGCCGTCGCGAAGAACGTGCCCGTGTCGTACCGCGGCGTGGGCTGGACGGCCGCGCTGGGGTAAATCGTGCTGCCGTCGGCAAAGACCGAGAGCACCAGGGCGTTGTAGCCGACGTGGTGCAGGTACTCGACGAGGCGCGTGCCGGCCTCGTGGAAGGTGATCCAGTCGTCCACGCTCAGATCGCGCAACGACCCGAGGACCTCGCTGGCGCCAAAGCTCTCCGGCAAGAGCGGCCGATCCATGTAGGCGGCCAGCAGGCGGCCCGGCGGAGGCTCGCCCCGCGGAAACGCCCGCGGCAAGTGCTGCCACCCGGAAAGCACCCGCATCTTCCCGAACACCGCCGGCGCGTCCTCCCGCCGGTTGGTCATCAGGACCACCGGAGCCTTGGTCCGCGGCCAGAAGATCAGGCGATGGCGGAGCCACCGGGGCGCAGCGGGCAGCGTGCCGATTTCCTCGGCGTGGTCCACGCCGGAGTCCAGGCCGATGGGGACCACCGCCCCGGCGGCGTTCGGCTCGACCACGCTGATGCCGAGCGTCTGCGGCACGTCGCTGGGATAGTCCACCTCCAGGACGTGCGGCTCACCCGGCCGGCTCACCGGCAGCGAGTAGGCCTCCCAGCTCACCTCCCCCGATCGGCCGCTCGGGGCCAACTGCACCAACGGCCCCAGCGGATGCTGCGAGGTCTTCGAGTTGCCGTTGCCCAACGGCCCTTTTGACGGGCGCTGCAATCGCGCCACTTGCGACAGCTTGGCAAGGTTCGCCCACCACTTGGGATTCGCGGGATCGATTTCCTCGACCGGGGTGAGCCGCGCCTCGGCGGCCGGCGGCGCCGGGGTTTTCGGACCGAGGACCAGCACCTGGATGGTCCGCTCCACGACCGGGCCGCGCCGCCCGAGCTGCGGAAGCACCGACCCCGGCCGGGCAAGCCTCCCCGCCTGGGCGGCCGCCAACACGACGTCGTACGCGCCCTCCTCCTTGGGCAACGGCACGTCCCACGTCAGGCCCCCCGCCTGGCCCACGGTAATGACCGCTTCGGCCGACCACAGCTCCTGGCTGGTCCGGGCCGGCAGAAGCTGGACCCGAAGCCGCGCCCGGCTGCCCGGCTCCATCGGCAGCAGGTGCGGGAAGACCTCGAGCTTGAACGTCTCCCCCGGCGCGAACACCAGCGAGCGCTGGGGAAGCCTCACCCGCAACTCGTCCCCCGGACTGCGCTGGACCACCAGCCGGCTCCCCCGATCGTCGAGCTCCGTGCTGAAGCTCTTGGCGAGCACGTCGGCGAGCCGGACCTCGATCCAGCCCGGGTGCGGCTGGTCCATGCCGTCCGACCGACGCAACTCGACCAGCAACGAGGCCTGCAACGGGGCCTTGACGACCACGTCCACCCCGTCGTAGGTGCGGGCCCCGGCTTGACGGACCCTGAGATAGCCGTCGGCGGCGAGTATCGGGGGCGCCTTGGGCGACTTGCTGCCGCGAAGCAAGGCGATTTCCGGCCGGCCGCGTTCCAGCCAGATCGACCCGGCCTCGTCCGCTTCGAGCCCCAAGAGGGTCGGGCTGTCCAGCGACCCTTCGGTCAGGGCAATCCGCCCCTGCCATTGCCGCTCCACGTCGCCGCCCCAGGCCACGCGCAGGCGCATGGTCTCTTCCGCAGCCTGGCCCGCGATACCCGGCCAGACCCACAGCAGGATCGCCAGTGCAAGGCGGACTCCGCCCCGGCCCACGATCGGCGCAGGGGATGGCCGCACTGTCGGCGATGCCCTCGGACTTCCCTGTCCGATCCTCATCGACCCAGCATTTCGGGAAAACGAGACCTTCCTGGTAACCTATAAGGGGAGGGGATTATAGCCGCAAACCGCACAGCGGACCTACCCCGGATTGCACCGATTTCCCCTTTGCTCTTAGGGCACGCGCGAGAGGGTTGCCCGTGCAGTTGTCTGTCCCTCCGGGAGAGGGTTAGGGGGGGGGTGTCCCAATGTAGGGTGGGACGAAGTCCCACCAAATCAGGCGGTTTCTACTACGGTGGGACTTCGTCCCACCCTACGTCTAGTCTCATTCCACCCCCTCCCGCAACACAGCCTCAAGTGCAGCAGTATACGGATCCTGCGATGACTGGAGGGCTTGCTCATACTGGGAAAGAATTTCTCCCATCGCCTGGGCAACGTCTGGGCAGCGATTGGCCACGTTGTTGACCTGCCACAGGTCGTCGGGCCAGGCGAACAGCTCAACAGCGCCGGCCAGGCGGAGGCTCCAGGCCGGGGTCATTAGGGCTCGCTCTCCGTCCCACCCGGCCACGGCGAGCCGATCGCGAAGAGTGTCGGCCTCTCCCCGCACCAGCGGCAGCAGGCTTCGGCCGGTGGGCGAGCCCGTCGGGTCGACGACCCCATGCCAGTCGAACAGCGTGGCCCAGAGGTCCGCGGGCTCGACCATGGCCTGGCTGCGAGCAGCCCCAGCCACCGCCCCCGGCAGCCGGACGAGCAAGGGGGCCCACGTCAGCTCGCCGTAAAGTGCGTGGTCACAAGGGCCTACGCGCAGATGTTCACCCAAGGGGAACCCCCGGGCCGAAGCCACCACCAGCAGCGTGTCTCGATCCCGCGGGCCTTCTCGAAGGTACTGGCACAGGGCCCCCAGACACATATCCAGCAAGGAGACCTGCCCGGAGTAGGCATAGGTGATCCCCGACAGCTCGTCGGGATCGTAATCGGGCGGCAAGAGGCGGTCGGGCACCTCGGCCGACTCCGGCGGCGGCGGGTCGTCCTCGCCGGCATAGGCCCGACGCAGCTCCAGCGGCGCGTCCCACGGCCCGCCCAACCCTTTCAGGTGACACCACAACAGAAACGGCCCCCGGGCCGTGTCCAGCCAGTCGATCAACCGGGCAAAGCACCCGGCCAGATGGGTCTCTTCCACGGTCTCGGCCAACGGCGCGGCGCCATCCACGGCGCCGAGGCCCTCCGCCGGGGCATCGAGCGTGACCACCTCGGAGAAACCCAGGCCGTGTCCGAGTTGGGCGACCTCGGGCTCGTCGGTCATCAGGGTCGCCGGGATCCCCCGGGCGCCAAGGCGCTCAGCCAATGGCTGGCGTTGTGTGTCGGGAGCCAGCGGGCAAAGTGCGTGAAGCCCATGCCAGAACGATCGGTAGAGACTGCCCAACAGGGGGCTGTCGACGAAGTACTGCTGGAACAGGCAGCTCTCCGCGGCGAGTCGATCGAAGGCCGGGGTGTGGATCCAGGAGTTCCCGTAGGGCCCGAGGTACCCGGGATGCAGCCGATCGACCACCAGGCAAACCGTGTTCGTTGTCATACGGCGATTGTACCGCCCGGGCGACGATTCTGCAGGGAACCCTGCGGTCATGAAAGGCGACTGCCTGGCTTCCCCCTACCGCGGGGGTTCCGCCTCGCCCCGGGGCTATGCTCTCGTGCCATGGGAAGATACCATGGAAGACTGTTGAGCAGACGGTCGTTTCGCCGGCTCTTCTTGCCTTGGGGGGACGGCGGGATCGTCCCATGAGACACTCCGGTTGGGCGCGGCGGAGATGGAAGCAAAACTGACCGGAACCATACTGGCCTTGCTTGCCAGGGTCTTCAGCGGCGCGAGCGTGCGTTGGATCGACTCCCAGCCGGACACGTGCCAGCGGGTCTATTTTGCGAACCATACCAGTCACCTCGACGCCCTGGTGATCTGGTCGGCGCTTCCGGCGCAGGTGCGGGCCCTGGCCCGGCCCGTCGCCGCCAAGGACTACTGGAACAAGGGCCGGCTGCGCCGCTACATGGCCGAGCGGGTGTTCAACGCCCTGCTGATCGATCGGACGGAGATCAAGGTGCACCAGAGCCCCGTCGACGTGATGCTCCGCGAGATCGGGCAAGTGTACTCCCTGATCGTTTTTCCCGAGGGGGGGCGGAGCTCCGGCACGGAGATCGGCGAGTTCAAGAGCGGGTTGTACTACCTCTGCAAGAAGCGCCCGGACCTGGAGCTGATCCCGGTGCACATCGACAACATGAACCGCATCCTGCCCCGGGGGGAATTCCTGCCGGTGCCCTTGTTGAGCTGCATCAGTTTCGGGCCGCCGATGTGGCTGGAGGCGGGCGAGCCCAAGGCCGATTTCCTCCGCCGTGCCCGCGAGGCCGTGCGCCGACTCAAAGAAATGTGACGCGATGGAAGGCAGCAGAACCCTGGGACTGGTGGTCGGAATCCTCGTGCTGCTGGGCGCAGCCACGGCAATCGTCCAGTTCCTCAAGCGGCGGACCGACACCGGCCTGGACCCGGCGATCCTCGAGACGTTCTGGCGCCGGATCCGCGCGTGGTGGTACTTCTGGACGGTGCTGGCCGCGGCGTTGTTGATGGGCCAGACCGCCACGGTGGTCCTTTTCGGGTTGATCTCGTTTTGGGCCCTGCGGGAGTTCATCACCCTGACTCCCACCCGGCCCGGCGACCACCGCACGCTGTTCTGGGTCTTCTTCCTTTGGACGCCCCTGCAATTCATCCTCGTGGGCACGGAGCTCTACGGACTGTACAGCATTGTGATCCCGGTGTACGCGTTCCTGTTCGTGCCGGCGGGGATCGCCCTGTCGGGCGATTCCAAGCGCTTCCTGGAGCGGAGCGCGAAGGTCCAGGCGGGGCTCTTGATCTGCGTGTACTGCCTGAGCTACGCCCCGGCCCTGTTGACGCTCCGCTTGCCCGAGGCGGGCAACCCGACGTCGCTGTCGTTGGGCGGGCCCCCGGCCAAGGAGGCCCCGGCCAAGGAGAAGGAGGAGAAGCCGGAGAAGCAGGAGAAGGCCGGCGGCGAGAAGATCGCCCCCGGACAGCCGGCCGGCGAGAAGTCCGAGGGCCAGAAGGGTCCCGCGAGCGAGGGGGGCGACAAGTCCGTCGCTGCCGCGGCCCGGCCGCTGCGCGACCGCAGCGCCAACGCGCGGCTCTTGTTCTTCTTCATCCTCCTGGTGCAGCTCAGCGACGCGCTCCAGTACGCCTGGGCCCAGATCCCCAGCAAACACGTGATCGCGCCGACGATCAACCCGACGAAGACCTGGGAGGGGCTGCTGGGCGGCACCGCCAGCGCCACCCTGCTGGGGTTTGCGTTCTGGTGGGCCACGCCCTTCCAGCACTGGTGGATGGCGGCCGGCATGTCGGCCGTGACCTCGCTGATGGCCTTCGCCGGCTCGCTGACCATGTCGGCGATCAAGCGCGACCGCGGAGTCAAGGACTACGGCACGCTGGTGGAAGGGCACGGCGGCGTGCTCGACCGGCTCGATTCCCTCTGTTTCGCCGCCCCCGTCTTCTTCCACTTCACCATGTACTACCTCATCCTCACCGGCGCCATGGACCGCATCCAGTGGAAGTAGGACCCTCGCCCGGAGCGGAGATTCGATGGGCATCGCACGCGGAGCCTCTCGCCGGCGCCAGCTCCTGGCATGGTGCGTTCATGCCTACACGGCCCTGGGGCTCGTGGCCGCGGCGGGCATGGCGGTCCTGGCGATCGACGGGCAAGAGCACGAGGCCTCGTTCCGCTGGGCGTTCCTCCTGATGCTCCTGGCCACCTTGGTCGACTGCACCGACGGCGTGCTCGCCCGGGCGGTCCGCGTCCGCGAGGTCCTCCCCGGCTTCGACGGACGCCGGCTCGACGACATCGTCGATTTCCTCACCTACACCGCCATGCCGCTCTTGTTGATCTGGTGTGCCCGGATCGTGCCCCCGGCACACCAGGCCTGGCTCCTGGCGCCGCTTCTGGCCAGCGCGTACGGCTTCTCCCAGGTCTCGGCCAAGACGGCCGACGGTTACTTCCTCGGCTTCCCCTCCTACTGGAACGTGGCGGCCTTCTACCTCTACGTGCTCGACCGGCACGTCGTGCGCCTGCCCGGCTGGTTTTCCATCGGCGTTCTGGCCGGCCTTGCCCTGCTGGTCCTGGTGCCGGTGCGATACCTCTATCCCAGCCGGGGAGGCCCGTTGAGCCGGCTGACCATCGTCCTGGGGCTGGCATGGTTGGTGCTGGTCGTGGGGGTGGGCTGCCTCATGCCGGCATCGGCCGACGGCTCTTCAGCCCACCGCAGGGCGCTCGAAGTGCTGGTCCTCGTTTCCCTGGTTTTCCCGGCTTACTACATGGTGGCGTCTTGGGCCGTCAGTTGGCGGATTTGGCGGCAGCACCCCGGCGATCACACGGCGTAGCCGGCCAGGACCCAGTCCACGAGCCCTCGCGGCACGCCTGCGCCGTCGGAGGCGGGGTTCTTCGGCTTGGGACGCAGGACCTGATCGACCCAGGCCAGATCGAGGTACACGGAGGCATCCCAGCCGGCGCCCGGTTGGGTGAGAACCGCGTCGGGCACGATGGCCTTGGCCAGCAGCGCCGGGGCGCTCGTCGGGCTCGGCGCCGCGGCCGGCGGGGTGATGAGCCTAAGCGGCGTGAAGCCGCTGTAGTAGTTCCGGCAGATCGTCACGTCCTGGGAGTTGACTTTCCGGTCGCGGTTGAAGTCGTAGACGCTCTCGATCCCCACCGTGCCGAAGCCGGTATAGTTGTTGCGGATTCGGGTCACGTCCTGGGAGTTGACCTTGGCGTCGGTGGTGCTGTTGCCCGTCTCGCCGATGGCCGAGCCGAAGTAGAACACGTCGTTGGCGGCCAGCCCGGTATGGTCGTTGGCCAGGACGGTCACCTGGAGCCAGTTGCCGTTGGGGATGGCGTTGTCGGCCCACACGAGCGTGACCCGGTCCGACCCGCCGGTGCCCGCCCCGGCACGCACCGCGATGGTCGTCGGATCGGCTGCGGCTGGCCAGGCGCCCGGCGCGTCGTCGTTGCCGTAGCGGAAGGTGAAGTCGGCGGCCGTGAGCGTGCTGACCGGCAGCCCGGCCACGTCGACCATGATGCCGTTGATGCCGCGGCTGAAGGTTGTGTAGTTCTTGAAGGCGGCCATCCCTGCGCCGGGCAGAAGCGGCTCTTTGCCCGGGGCGATGGCGTTGTCGTCGGCGGCGTTGACGGCCGGGTCGTTGCCGTCGAACTTCGAGTGGTTGTAGAACAGGCTCCGGCCGGCGATCGTGCCGTCGGTCTCCCACGCGTCGCTGGCATCGCCGGCCAGGGCGTAGCCCGAAAGGTCGGCGATCCCCGAGCCGGCCGCGGTCAACGTGAGCAGGTAGCTGCCCGCCTTGCCGGTCAGGGTGGAGAGATTACCCAACTCCCAAGCGACGTTGTCGCTCGTGGTGAGGGTCGCGCCGCTCTGCGGCAGCAGGTTGCCCCCGCCGTCGCGGGCAAGCGAAAGGTCGGCCAGGTTGAAGCCGGTCACGGTCTCGCTGAAGAGAATCGCGATCTTGTCCACGGCGGTGGTGCGCGGGTCGGGCGTTACGTCGAGGACGTCGGCGCTCGGGGGAGCATCGACCGTGCCCGTAATCCGAAAGTTGAACGGGCTCTCGTCGCCGTCGCCGTTGGTGAAACGGACGTCCCCGGCGAACGTTCCCGCAGTCGCGGTGTTCAATCGCACGGTGAGCGCGTCGCTCGCCCCGGGCGCCAGCGAGCCCACCAGTCCTTCGACCAGGGTGTAGCCCGAGGGCACGGTCACCGGCCCCAGCGTCAGGGCCGCCGTGCCGTCGTTCCGCACCGTGTAGGTCCGCTCGGGACCCGCCTGGCCGGCCATCACCGTGCCGAAGTCCGTGTGATCGGCGGTGCTCGGAGTGGCGTCGCCGTCGGCGATCGCCACCCCGTTGCCCAGGACGGTAATCTCCGGAGCCGGCGGGGCGGGGATGGCGAACTCCGACACCAGCCGCGCTCGATCGCCGTTGAACACGTCGGGCAGGGCCCGCGCGTTGATGCCCGGTATTCTGGCCGCGCCGGTGCCGGAGGGCGGCGGGTAATGATCGCCCGAGTACTGCCAGAAGCTCCAGCCGTTCCACACGCCGTCGTTCGGGGCGACTTGCAGGTCGTACGTCCAGTGCGCCAGCCAGAGGTCGTACGTGTTCAGCGAGCTGTCCAGGTAGTTGTTGGCGTAGTTGCTGTTCGCGTAGATGACCGGCTCCACGCCGGTCTGGCTTTTCACCGTCTCCAGCCACGTGCGGACCCACGCGGAGAGCGCGGCCTTTCCCAGGCCCGACCCGCGCTCCAGGTCCAGCGCCGGGCGCATGTATCCTTGCGTAAGGTACGGCCTGACCACGCTGACGAATTGAAGCGCCTCGGACTCGGCGGAGTCCGGGCCGGTCAACGCGGGGTTCAAGTCGGGGTAGGCGAAGTGATAGGCTCCCACAAGGACGCCCGCCGCGCGCCCTCCGGTGGCATTGGCCGTGAAACGCGGATCGTCGTTGGCGGGATCGTCGCCGCCGGTGGCCTTGGCGAACGCGAACTGATGGCCCGACGCGTACACCTGCGGCCAGTCCACCACGCCCTGCCACTTCGACACGTCCGTGCCCGCGACGCGCGCGGTCGAGCTCTCCAGCCGGTGGTCGCTCGACCAGCCGGTGTAGGCCCCGGCGCCGTAGTCGACCTTGTACCACGTGTAGCCGTCGGCGGTCTGCGGCCCCTCGAGCACCCGGCCCACGGTTCCCCCCGGCGCCTCCGAGGGATAGTCGGGATCGGATATCTCCGGCTGCGACGTTCCGTACCACGTCCTCACGTTCAGCGGGCCGTTCACGCGAACGTACTCGCCCACGGCGAAGCTCGACAGCATCTGCCGGGCCTCGAGAGGCTCGAAGCGGAGCGTGCGGCCGGCGACCGGCCTGCGGGTCTTCTTGCGCTTCCGGCGGATGAGGCGGTGTTGGACTCGGTCGCGGCGCATGGCAATGGCCCGGGGCATGGCGATGGCCCGTCGTGGGAACACCCAAAGCCAGCCTAACCGCCGATCGGGAGGATGTCAATCCCCCCAAGCGCAAGGGGGCGTCCAGGCCCCTCGGCCACCCGACGCTCGCTCGCCCTGGGCTGCTGCACCTGCCAGTCCCAGGCGAGGTCGTACAACGCGGCGGGCTCCCAGAGGTCGGCGCCCTGGCGCAAGACCGCGTCGTATGCCTGGGCCCGGGACGTCCCTGAGGTGATCGCCGGGGCGCTCGCGGGGCTCGGCGCCGCGGCCGGCGGGCTGATGAGGCTCAGCCCGCCGAAGCCGCTGTAGTGGTTCCGGCAGATTATCACGTCCTGGGAGTTGACCTTCCTGTCGCGGTTGAAGTCGTAGACGCTCTCGATCCCCACCGTGCCGAAGCCCGTATAGTTGTTGCGGATCCGAATCACGTCCTGGGAGTTGACCTTGGCGTCGGTTGTGCTGTTGCCCGTCTCGCCGATGGCACCGCCGAAGTAGAACACGTCGTTGGCGGCCAGGCCCGTGTGGGCGTTGGCCAGCACGGTGACCTGGAGCCAATTGCCGTTGGGGATGGCGTGGTCGGCCCAGACGAGCGTGACCCGGTCCGACCCGCCGGTGCCCGCCCCCGCACGCACCGCGATGGTCGTCGGCGCGGTCGCCGGGAGCCAATCGCCCGGGGTGTCGTCGATTCCGTAGGTGAACGCGAAGTCCGCCGCCTCGAGGGTTGAGACCGGCAGCCCGGCCACGTCGATCATGATCCCGTTGATGCCCCGGGAGAAGCTCGTGTAGTTCTTGAAGGCGGCCTCGCCGGCGCCGGGCAGCAGGGCTTTCTTGGCAGGGTCGATGGCCGCGTCGTCGGCGGCGTTGGCGGCCGGGTCGTTGCCGTCGAGCTTCGAGTTGTTGTAGAACAGGTGCCGGCCCGCGACCTGGCTGAACTGCCTCGGGTTGACCGTGACCGTGAAGGAATCCTCGGCGAACAGCCCGCCCGTATCCGTGGCACGAACGGTGACCACGGCGCCGCCGGACTTGCCGGGGTCGTACTGAAGGGTGAGCTGGCCGCCCGCGACGTCCGCGGTCAGCACGTCGACGTTGTCCAGCGGCTTGGCGGCCTGGGCAAGGTATCCCGTGACCGCACGGGTGACCTTCGTGGCGTACTCGTAGTCCAAATAGTCGGGGGTTTCGACCGCGTCGGTCGACTCGTGGTAGTAAGGGTTATTGAACACGCCGCTCTCGATCACCAACACCGCGTCGAAGCCGTACATGTCAAAATACTCGTGGTCGCTCATGCCCATGACGCCTTCGTTCCTGCCCGTCAGGCCCGCTCCGTAGTCGTCAAACGCGCTCGCGAGGCCGGGCTTGACGTTCCCCACGTCGTCGAGGTCGTAAAGGCTCACGACGTCGTGGTCATCGCCCGGTTGGTTGTAGGCGATCATGTCGAGGTTGACCACGCCCAGCAGTTGCGAGGTGAAGCCCGGGAGGTTGTGGTCGCCGTTGTGGAACTCGGCGTAGTGCATCGAGCCGAACAGGCCCTCCTCCTCGCCGTCGAATGCGACGAAGACCAAAGTGGACTCGAACGTGTGCGCCGAGAGGACGCGGGCCATTTCCATCACGGCCGCCGTGCCGCTGGCGTTGTCGTCGGCCCCGGGGCAGTGCACCGAGTCGTAGTGGGCTCCGACCAGATAGACGTCCTCCGGATAGGTTGCCCCGGGCTTCACGCCGATGACGTTCACCAGGGGGGGATCGAAAACCGTCGTGTTGTTGAATGCGTCGGTCACCTCATCGATCGTGTCGAAGCTGGCGATCAGTCCCAGGCTCTCGAAGTGGTTGCGAATATTGTCGCGGGCCAGGTCGTGCTGGAGGCTCCCGTAGACCCGGGTTTCACCGAGGTGGGTGAACAGCACGTCCTGATGGATGTCTTCGTAGCTCGACCGGCTCACCTCGTCGACGATCGAACGGATCGGCGGAGAGACGGCCACGGTGTACGTAAGCTGGTCGCCGCGCGGGACGTCAAGATCGTCGAACACCGGCGCCAGGTCGAGCACCATACCCGCCGCGCCCTGATCGACGGTGACGTCATCGAGCGGGTCGACCACGAACGGAGCGCGATTGAAAATGCCCACGTCGATCGTCACGAGCGTCTCTATCATCCAGCCGTCCGGGTCGGCACAATAGTAGGTGAACGTGTCGCGCCCGTGGTGGCCGGCATAGGGGTAGTAGTCGAACGACCCGTCGTTTCTCCATGCATCCATGTCGAGCGTGCCGTGCTCCAGATCGAGATCCCCCAACAGATTGACGGCCTCCAGCCGGTGGCCGTCGGGATCGTAATCGTTGGCCAGCAGTCCCGGTGCCGGCACGTGGAGCGGCGTGCCGGCCGGCGTCCAATAGTAGTCGTCGACGGCGACCGGCGCGGCCGCCGCGGACTGCGCGGACTGCGTGAAGTCCGGCTCGGCGAGCGATCCGCCGCTGAGCATCGTGCGCGGCTCGAGCCGTTCCAGGGCGCCCACCGGGCGCGGACGCCATGACCTGCCCCCTCGGTTTCCTGACATGGGATGGCTCTCCCGCGAAAGATCGCGCCCCGACAAAACGGGGACAGGCACCTCGCGGTCCCCGTTCTTCCCGCTCTCGGGCGAACTGGCTCGGAGCCAGTCCCCGTTTTGTGGACAACCCCAAGCCGGTCGGGTCCGAACGCACCGCGAGCGAGCGGCCCGAACGGCACGACCCCATTGTCGCACTGGCAGCCCGGCACGCCTATCACCCCGAATAGGGGCGGGGTGGGGCGATCCTGCAGCCTGCCGAAACCGTCGCCATGGCCAAACCGATGGGCATCCCCCGATTCGTCCGCAAGAACGTCAATCCCCGCCTGCGCACGGGCCCGATGGGCATCGCCTTCGGCCGGTTCGTCGCCGAGCTGCTTGGGGCCGAAAACCCGGACCCGCTGCCGTCCGGTCCATGGCCCCTGGTGATCGAGCACGCGCTGGTCCATCGCGATCGTTACGAGCCGGTGGAGCGGGCCTGGGTGGAGATCGCCGTAGGCCTGCGCGACCATCTGACCAACCCCGTTGGCCCGCCGGCCGGGCCGGCAGCCGATGATCCCTGGCACCGCCCCGACCCGCCGGTCCGGCGCTTTGTCTTTGCCACCAGTGCCCGGATGCCCAACCCGGCCCACGTGGACCAGCTCCGCCAGCTCCGGGACGAGATCCACCAGTTCTTCCATACCCTGGCCGAGAAGCATCCGCACCTGGCGCACCTGGCCGCCCTGGAAGTCGAGGTCCTGGACTGGGACGCCCTGGTCGCGCTGCTCCGTCGCCGGCCGCAGCTCATCTTCCGTTGGTTCCCCCGCACTTCGCCCAGCGGGCGCGGATAGGTGAGCCGGGACCACCTCCCCGGGCCTTGACCGCGTCGCCCCCCCCACCAGCGACGGCATCCCGGACCTTGACGGTCCCGGGGAGGGGGGGTACGATTCACCATGGTAGCGTGGCAAACCAAGGAGCGAGTACAACCATGTCTGGGCCCTCCCAAACCGGGGAAGTCGTCAGGGGTAGCTTGCGGGGTGAGGAGGGCCGGCGGGGAGACGGTGCGCCGGGTCGCGTGGACCTGACTCGAATCGAGAAGGCGGTCCGGGAGATCCTTCACGCGGTGGGCGAGGATCCGGATCGGGAGGGACTGCGCGACACGCCCGCCCGGGTCGCACGGATGTACGCGGAGCTGTTCAAGGGCCTGCGCGAAGACCCTCGGGTGCACCTCCAGAAGTTCTTCACTGAGAAGTACGACGAGATCGTGCTGGTGCGCGACATCAGCTTCGAGAGCTGCTGCGAGCACCATCTGATGCCGTTTGTGGGCAAGGCGCACATTGCGTACCTGCCCGGCGGCCGGGTGATCGGCCTGAGCAAGCTGGCGCGGGTGGTGGAGGTGGTGGCCCGCCGGCCCCAGGTCCAGGAGCGCATGACCGAGACCATCGCGCGGCTGTTGATGGAGGAGCTTCAGGCCCGGGGCGTGGCGGTCGTCATTGAGGCGGTGCACACGTGCATGACGGTGCGCGGGGTGCGCAAGCCGGGCTCGGTGTGCGTCACCTCGGCGATGAAAGGCGCGTTCCGCTCGAACCCCTCCACCCGGGCCGAGGTCATGACGCTGATCTACGGGGAGCGCCGCTAGGGGCGCATTCCTCACCGGCGAGGGGAGCGGGCCACAGGGTGTTCCCGTAGGACGGGTTGGTAACCCGTCCCGGATGTAGGACGGGTTGGCAACCCGTCCCACATGAGGACGAGGAAACGATTTCTCCGGGCGGTCGATTGATGGGCCAGTTGGACCAGCAGCGCGAGAGGATCCAGGCCGACCTGCGCGGCCTGATCGCCGGCGACGTGCGGTGCGACGACGTCTTCCTCCAGATGTACGCCAGCGACAGCAGCGTGTACCAGGTCCAGCCGCTGGGGGTGGTCCGGCCCCGATCCACCGCCGACGTGGTGGCCTGCGTGCAGTACGCCACGGAGAAGAAGATACCGTTGCACGCGCGCGGGGGCGGCAGCGGCCGGGCGGGGGAATCGCTGGGCTCCGGCCTCGTCGTCGATTTCTCCCGCTACCTGCGCCACGTGAGGCACACGGGGGAGGACCGGGTGCAGGTGCAGCCGGGCGTGGTGCACGAGCGGCTCAACGCGCATCTTCGCCCCCGCGGACGCCTCTTCGGACCCGACCCCGTCAACAGCAGCGTCACCACCATGGGCAGCGTCATCGCCGTGGACGGCGCCGGCAGCCACTGGCTGAAGTACGGGTCGGCGCGGCGGCACGTGATTTCGATGCGGGTCGTGCTGGCCGACGGCAGCCTGCTGGAGGTGGGGCGCGAGCCGCTGGAAAACGGCGCCAGCCGCGACCCGAATCCCCGCAAGCGGGATCTGGTCGACCGGCTCGCCCGGCTGCTCCGGGACAACGCCGAGCTGCTCCAGAGCAAGCGGCCGGCCTCGCCGGTGAATCGATGCGGGTACCAGGCGGCCGACGTGCTGGGCCCCGGCTACCTCGACCTTGCCCGGCTGCTGACCGGCTCCGAGGGGACGCTGGCTTTGGTGGTCGAGGCGGTGGTGGCGATCCAGCCGCTGCCGCGGCACCGCGGGGTGACGCTGCTGTTGTTCGACAGCCTCGATTCGGCGGCCCGGGCGGTGATGGAAATCCTCCGCCACCAGCCGAGCGCCTGCGACCTGATGGATCGCCGCCACTTGACCCTGGCCTGCGAGAGCGAGGTCCGCTTCGACCTGATGATCCCCAAGGACACGGAAGCGGCGCTGATCGTGGAAATGGACGGCGACCGGCAGGTCGACGTCCGCGACCGGCTGCACCACCTGGCCGACGAGATCTGCCTGAAGCGGCGCATGGCGTTCGGCTCGCGCCAGGCGTTCGATCCGGCGGAGGTCGACCTCTTCTGGCAGTTCGCCCACAAGGCCGCTCCGGCGCTGTACCGCACGAAGGGGTCCGTCCGGCCCGTGCCCGTGATGGAGGACGTGGCGGTCGCCCCGGAGCTGCTCCCGGAGTTCCTGGTCCGCGTGCAGAACCTGCTGAAGCGCCACCAGGCGGTGGCCTCCATGTTCTGCCACGCCGGGCAAGGGCAGATCCATCTCCAGCCGCTCTTGAATCTCGCCCTGGCCGAGGACGTCCAGAAGATGCAGCGGATTGCAGAAGACCTCTACGCCGAGGTCTGGAGCGCCGGCGGCACGATCAGCGCGGAGCACGCCTGCGGGCTGGCTCGCACTCCGTTCGTCCATCGCCAGTGCGGGGAGCTGTACGAGGTGTTCCGGGAGATCAAGCGGATCTTTGATCCGGAGAACGTGCTGAACCCGGGCAAGGTGGTCGGCGACACCACGGCGCTGGTCACGCGGAACCTTCGGCCGACGATCCCGGCGTCCGAGGAGCCGGCCGACTTGCCGCAGCCCGGCCAGCAGCCGGCCCTGCGCAACCTGATCGAGCTTCAGCTCAACTGGCACCCCGCCGAGGTCGCCGACGTGGTCCGAACCTGCAACGGCTGCGGCGCTTGCCGGTCGCAGGAGCCGGAGGTGCGGATGTGCCCGATCTTCCGCATCCTTCCCAGCGAGGAGGCGTCGCCGCGAGCGAAAGTCAACCTGCTGCGAGGCGTGCTCACGGGCCCGTTGGCGCTGGACAGCCTGACCGGCGCCGAGTTCAAGGCCGTTGCCGACCTGTGCTTCCACTGCCACATGTGTGCCCAGGAGTGTCCGGCGCGGGTCGACGTGCCCAAGCTCATGGCCGAGAGCAAGGGGGCCTTCGTGGCGGCCGCCGGCCTGCCCCTGTCCGATTGGGTGCTCACGCACCTCGACTGGCTGTGCGCTATGGCCGCACGCGTGCGCACGCTGGCCAACTGGGCGATCACGAACCGGCAGATGCGGTGGCTGGTGGAGAAGGCCCTGGGGATTGCCCAAGGCCGAAAGCTGCCGCTCCTGGCGTCGCGCACGTGGCTGCGCCAGGCAGCCCGGCGGCGCCTGACGCGCCCCAGCCGCCGCGCAGGTCACAAGGTCGTCTACTTCGTCGACCTCTACGCCAACTACTTCGACCCGCAGTTGGGCGAGGCACTCGTCGCCGTGCTGGAGCACAACGGCGTGGCAGTCCACGTGCCGCCCGACCAGAAGCAGGCGGGGGTCCCGGCGATCTCCTGCGGGTCGTTGGATCGTGCCCGGGCGCTGGCGGCGCACAACGTCGAGATCCTGGCCGACGCGGTCCGGCAGGGATACCACGTGGTGGCCACCGAGCCGGCGGCGGCGCTCTGCCTGATTCAGGAATACCCCAATCTCCTGGACGACGACGACTCCCGCCTCGTCGCCCGCAACACCAGCGAGGCGTGCACCTACCTGTGGCGGATGCACATGGCGGGCAACCTCCAGCTCGACCTGCGCCCGATCAACGCCGCCGTGGGCTACCACATGCCGTGCCGGCTGAAGGCCCTGCGCGTGGGCTCGCCCGGCGAAAACCTCCTGCGCCTCATCCCCGGGTTGACCGTCCGCCGCCTGGAAGAGGGCTGCTCCGGCATGGCCGGCACCTTCGGGCTGAAGCGCGAGAACTTCCGCAACAGCCTGCGCATCGGCCGGGGGCTCATCCGCAGGCTCCGCGACCCGAACATCCAGGCCGGCGCCACCGAGTGCAGCACCTGCAAGATCCAGATGGAGCAGGGGGCCAACAAGCCGACGGTGCACCCGCTGAAGCTGTTCGCCCTGGCGTACGGGCTGTTGCCCGCGGCGTCGCGACTGCTGGCCACCCCCACCAAGGAGCTGACCGTCACGTGAAGGTCCGAGTGCGCCTGTTCGCGATCGCCAAGCAGACGGCCGGCCGGGAGACGGTCGACCTGGAGCTGGCCGAGGGGGCAACCATCGCCGAGCTGCGAGCCCGGCTGGCGGCCGAAGTGCCGGGTCTGGCGGGCCTCATCGGGCAGATGTTGTTCGCCGTCGGGGCCCGCTACGCCCCAGAGGAGGTGGCGGTCCCCCCGGACGTGGAGGTGGCCTGTATCCCGCCGGTCAGTGGCGGATAGAATATAAGCCGCTTGCGGCTTGGCATGATTCGGAACCCCCCGCTTGCGGCTTAGCAGCCTTTCCTCGAGATCCCATGATCGACCTGATCGACAGCCCGATCGACGTTGCCCGCGTGCTCGACTCGGCCCGCCGCCCGTCGGCCGGGGCCGTGGTCTTGTTCCTGGGCACTGCCCGGGAGGCGACCCAAGGGCGTCCCACGCGCTCGCTCTACTACGAGGCCTTCGCGGAGATGGCCCGGCAGTCGCTGGCCGACCTGGAGGCCGAGGCCCGCCGGCTTTGGCCCCTGGTGGAGTGCGTGGTGGTCCACCGGCTGGGGGAGCTTGCCGTGGGGGAGGTTGCCGTGGCCATCGCTGCCAGCGCCGCCCATCGTCAGCCGGCCTTCGAGGCCGCGCGCTGGCTCATCGACCGGATCAAGCAAGTCGTCCCCGTCTGGAAGAAGGAGAACTGGGCCGACGGCGCCAGCCAGTGGGTCCATCCCGGATTGGACGCCGGCAGCGAAGAAGGAAGTGTTTTGTGACCGACACCGCGTCGCTTGCCGACAGCTTTGGCCGCGCACCTACCGACCTTCGGATCTCGGTGACCGACCGGTGCAATTTCCGCTGCGACTACTGCATGCCCTCCGAGGGAGTTCAGTTCCGGCCCCACGAGGCGATTCTCACGTTCGAGGAGATCGAGCGCTTGGTCCGCACCGCCGCCGGCCTCGGGATTCGCAAGGTCCGCCTCACCGGCGGCGAGCCGCTGGTCCGCAAGGGCATCTGCCGGCTGGTCGAGATGCTCGTTGCCGTGCCGGGAATCGAGGAGGTGGCGATGACCACCAACGGGGCGCTCTTGGCCGATTACGCCGGGCCGCTGGCGGCCGCCGGACTGCGGCGATTGAACGTCAGCCTGGACACGCTCCGCCGCGACCGATTCCTCGAGATCAGCCACTGCGACGAGCTTCCTCGCGTGCTGGAGGGCATCGCCGCCGCCTGCCGCGCCGGATTCCGCCAGGTCAAGCTGAACACCGTCGCCGTGCGGGGCCGGACCGAGACGGAGGTTGCCCCGCTGGCCCAGTTCGCCCGAGAACTCGGGGTCGAGCTGCGCTTCATCGAGTTCATGCCCGCCGACGGCGGCGACCGCTGGACGAGCCGCCAGGTGCTCCCCGGGAACGAGATCCTGGAAATCCTGGCCCGGGAAATCGGGCCGCTGGAACCGGTTCTCGAGCCCGGCGGCAACGCCCCGGCGGTCCGGTACCGCTTTGCCGACGGACGCGGCTCGATCGGCCTGATCCGCTCTGTCAGCCACCCGTTCTGCGACCGCTGCGGCCGGCTGCGCCTCACGGCCGAGGGGAGTTTGCGCAATTGCATCTTCGCCGGCCGGTCGTGGGACGCCCGGGCACTGCTCCGCGGCGGCGCCACCGACGGCCAACTGGCCGGCCTGCTGCGCCAGGCGGTCTGGGCGAAGAAGAGGCAGCACGGGTCGGACAACGGAGAGCTGGTCCCGACCGATCGGGCAATGCACCAGATCGGCGGATAAACCGCATTTCTCACCGGCCCGCCGGAATCCCCATGTCGACCCAACCCTGGTACCACGACGGCTTGAAGTTCCAGTGCCTCGGCTGCGGCCGGTGCTGCACCGGCCAACCCGGCTACGTCTGGGTCACGCGCCGGGAAATCGAGATCCTCGCCGCGACCCTTCAACTCGACGTGGCCGAGCTGGAGCGGAGGTTCGTCCGCTGCGCGGGCCGGCGAAAGAGCCTGCTGGAGCTCCCCAACGGCGACTGCACCTTCTACGACGGCACGTCGCGCCGGTGTACCGTCTACGCAGCACGGCCAGCCCAGTGCCGCACGTGGCCGTTCTGGGTGTCCAACGTGCGGACCCCGAGGGCCTGGGAGGCCACGTGCGCCGCCTGCCCGGGAAGCGGTCGCGGGCCCACCATCCCTTCCGACCAGATTGAGGCCCGGATGGCGGTTGTCCGGGTCTAGCCCGCATCGCTCACCGTCGTAGGACGGATTGCCAATCCGTCCTCATGCGGGACGGGTTACCAACCCGTCCTACGGGAACACCTTGTGGCCCGCCGGGGTGGCCGGGCATCCTGCCCGTGAGCGGTCACTGTTTCCCGGCCGGGGGTTCCTTGGAGGGCAAGGTGGGGCGGGTCTGACCCGGCGGCGGCTTGAATCGATCGGCCCAGATCTGGTGCTGCTGCACCTTCATCTGGTCGATCACCCGGCGAACCCCGGAAACCGCCTGCGCGGTGCGGACCGCATTGCGGCGCTGGTTCTCGTACAAAAGCGAGCCGCTGAGGGTCACGTTCCCGCGGTGGGCCGACACGGTGATCCGGCACGGCGGCCGGAACCCGTGGTTGACCAGCATCTGGCTGACCTTCTGCACAAGGACGTTGTCCGGTACTTTGGCGCCAAGCATCGTATGACTCCCGATGGATGATTGCCCTCCCTCTGACACGCGCACTCCGGAAGGAACCGACCCCAACAAGGCGCGGCACTCGAGAGCACGGGAGTCCTTCCAGCCCCTTATTGTACTCGCTCGGGATGCCGTGGGCCACTCAAGAAGGGGTTTCTCAGGGTCGTCTGGTGGGGGGTGTCGGCCGCCTCGCTCTAGGGGCTTCCGCGAGCCGGGGATGCGGACCAGGTCGGTCCGGGTGCGGCCCGACTCCGTGATTCGCGACAGCAGGTACACGTCCCCCTCCCGCCCTACGGCGATCGAGGCGAGAGAAACACGTGCCGCACCCCGATCGAGGGGAGGTGCGTGCAGGCCGACGCGTGGTACGTCCCATAGTTCGACACCCGGCACGCCAGGCGCCACACCGGCCTGCCCGCCAGGCGGGCTTTTGGGGGCATCGCTGACGCTCTGCCCCAGCCACCCTTCGGCTTCTCCGCTGCCCCGGGTTTCGACGCCGCATCTCCCTCGCCAGCCGCCACTCGCCGGAACTCCGCGTAGAAATTGTCCTTGATCGCGGGGGCGTCCTTCGTCTCGATCCGCTCGAAACCGGCTGCCGCGATCTCTCGGTAGTAAACTTCCTTGGCGGCACGGGCTCGCTGCTTGACGAACTCGCCGCTGTTCTTGCCAAGGTCGAAGTCGATGACGATCAGCCGCCCGCCCGGACGCAAGGCACGGTGGATCGAGGCCAGCATCTTCTCCGGGTGCTCAAAGTGGTGGTAGGTGTCGCAGAGGAAGGCAACGTCGATTGAGCCGGGGGGCAACTCCGCGGAGTCCGGAGTGTTCAACACGGTCTTGACGACCCGCTCGTGCCCCCGCTGCTTGGCCTCCTCGGCGATGTACTTCACGAACGCCGGCCCGATGTCCACGGCATACACCGTGCCTTTCGGCCCGACCTGCTCGGCGAACAACTGCGTGAAAAGGCCGGTGCCGGCACCGACGTCGGCCACCGCATCCCCGCGCCGCAGGCCCACGGCGCGCGTGATGTCCCGACGCTTCACGTAGACGTCGCGGGCCTCGTTCTCAAAGCGTTTCACGAACTCCTGGATGTCCACGCTGGAGTCGGTGAACTTCTTGTTCATTTCAGCCGCATAAGGGGCTGCCCGCTTGCCTTGGGGCGCGTCCCCGGCCCTGGCGATCGCGACCCCGGCCGCAACCACCGCCATCACCAGCAGCGCGATCGCCCCCGCGCCAAGGGGACGGGGCTTGCCTCCCGGCAAGCACCCTGTAGGCAGGGCGCTGCGCGGCGTTCCGTTGAAGCGAAACCACTCGATTTGGCGCACAGGGACCTCCAATTGCGGGGCCATCGCCCTCCGCTCAAACCTTGGCCAATTGCCGACGGTGGGCCCAGACCTTCTCGAACGCCTTGACGTACTGCTCGATGACCTCGGGCACCGGCGAGGTGAAGTAGGGCAGCCCGATCGCCGTGGCGTTGGCCTGTTCCGAGCCGGGCAGCTCGGGGATCGCCGGCAGGTGGTGCCACCAGCCGGCCTCCCGGTACAAGGGGAGCTTGTGCTGGAGCGTGTAGCTGACGGCCCCGGCCTGGACCCCTTCGGCCTGAAGGGCCTTGACGCACGCCTGGCGCGACATTCCCGCCTTGGCCTCGTCGATAAAGAGCATGTTCCAGGCGTAGTGGAGCCGCTTCATGTCGGGCCGGGCGGCCTGCTCGTACAGGCCGGGGAGCTGGACCAGCCGATCGTTGAGGCTGCGGACCTGCGCCACCCCTTCGGCGTTGCGCTTGTCCAGGTCGCGAAGCTGGCAGCGGACCAGCGCCGCGGCCATGGGGTGCATGCGGAACTTCAGGCCCAGGCCCGAGCCCTGGTACTTCCGGTAGTCGCTCCCGCCGACGAAGCTCGCCGGCACGTCGTAGTGTCCGAAGGTCACGCCCCGCTCGTAGTCCTGGCGCTCCTGGAAGTTGGCCATCCCGCCCTCGATCCCGGGCAGGGGCTTGGACGCCTGGAAGCTGAAGGCCGCCATGCGGCCCCAGGTGCCCATCCAGCGGCCCTGCATCGACGCCCCATGGGCGTGGCAGGAATCCTCCAGCACGATCAAGCCCTTTTCCTTGGCGAACTCGCAGATCCGGTCCATTTCGCAGGGCAGGCCGATCCAGTGGACCGGCAGCAGGGCCTTGGTGTTGGCGGTCAGGCGGCGCTTGGCGTCGTCGAGGTCGAAGTTGAGCGTGCGCGGGTTGACGTCGACGAAGACCGGCACCAGGCCAAACAGCCGCATCGGCACGATCGTGGCGAAAAACGTGTAGCTGGGGACCATGATCTCGCTGCCCGGCGGCAGGTTCAGCGCGAAGAACATCGTGGTCAGGGCGCTGGTGCCGTTGCAGTAAGGCTTGGCGTACGGCACCTTGTAGCGCTCCTTCCAGTCCTTCTCCAGGGCGTCCAGCGGCGCGTAGTCCGGGCTGCGCACGAGCTCGAGGATGGCCTTCTCTTCCTCCGGGCCGTAGAGCGGCCAGCGTGCCGCCCCGCCGTGGGGCACGGTCACGGCCTTGGGCCCGCCGTCGATGGCCAACGCCTCGCCCGTTCTGTTGGCCGCCTCAGCCCCTGCCGCCTGCGAGCCGCGCGCCAGATACAGCCCGGCGGCCAAAGCCCCGGTCGACTCCAGAAACCTCCGCCGCGACTTCGGCGCATTCGGCCGATTCATCTCGCGTGTCATGGCAACGCCCTCCGCCCAGGAAGATACTTCGCACGAACCGCGCCCCGCCCGGTCCGGCGCTCATGCCACCCCATCCTACGGACCGACCCGTGTGCCCGTCAACCGTTCGGCGGGTAGCACGGCGGGACAAGGGGGTAAATCGCCGCGGTAACCTCCGTGCTCTCCGTGCCTCCGTGGTGAATTCCGATCCCGCTACGGCGCCGCCAGGCTGGCGCAGACCAGGCGGCGGTCGTTGCGGGCGAAGACGTGCTTGTAGGCGTAAGCCGGATGCGACCAGCACACGCCGCCGCGCTGGGAGAGCTGCTCGGTCGTCGGGTCCAGCAGCTTCGCCCGGCTGATCTCGCGGAAGCCTTGGGGGGAAAGCTCGGAAATGACCAGCTCGCCGCGCTCGTTGAACATCCAGGTCCGCCGGCCGTTGCGGACCATGTGGATCGTGGCCCAGCGGTCCTTGGGCACGGCGGTGAGGTCCTCCCAGAGGCGGTCGCCGGTCTTGGCGTCCAGGCAGCGGAGCTCGCCGTAGCTGTCGACCCCGTAGATGAAGTCGCCGTCGAGGATGGGCGTGGAGATCATCGCGTGCAGGGCGTCGGTCTTCGTCTCGCTCGGCCCACGCCGCTCCCAGAGCTGCTCGACGGCGGGCACGTCCTGGCGCAGGCTCAGCAGGATCGAGCCGTCCCAGAAGGAGCTGACCAGCAGCCGATCGCGATCGACGACCGGGGTGGGGACGTTGATCACCGTGCGGCGCTGCGGGGCGGGGTGCTTCCAGAGGAGCTTGCCCGAGGCCGGGTCCAGGCCCGCCAGGCTCGTCCCCGTCCACACGACCAG
>Ga0315290_10000213_pt1 | contig 35737 bp, 34 predicted proteins | sample YL17G12_0_MG_FD_203627 | JGI IMG/M metagenome (GOLD analysis project Ga0315290, IMG submission 203627) | Sediment microbial communities from Yellowstone Lake, YNP, Wyoming, USA - YL17G12_0 | ecosystem: Environmental > Aquatic > Freshwater > Lake > Sediment | place: USA: Wyoming | collected... | reverse complement strand
ATGCTTCCTTCTATGCGATCAGGCGAGACTTTTAGGAGCCTGTCCGACATTGACCGTTCTACTGCGGCGAACGATCCGCGACCATCTGCGTCGTACTCGGCCCGCTTCCAAGAACCGTGAAACGTGAAACGATGGTCAGCCTCGGACCTGCGGCCTCGCATCTGGCCGCATCTCCTTCGCCTCGTCACGAAGGCACTGTTGGACAGGCTCCTAGTGTAGCAGAAACCGCTAGTCGAAATAGAGTCTGCACCCAGGGCTTGATCTCATCGATATCGGTGATCTATTCTGACTATGGAATATCGGTCAGGCTCACACGGAGGGACGTTATGGCAGAACGTACGGAAGCAAGGCGTCCGGTCAATATCGACAAGGATCTTCTCGCCATTCTCTGTTGCCCCGACACGAAGCAGGATGTAAGTTTGGCTGATGATGCGCTGATTGCCAAGTTGAACGAGGCCGTGAGCCGTGGGCAATTGAAAAATAAAGCGAGTAAGCCGGTCACCGAACCCCTCGACGGAGGGTTGATCAGAGGCGACCGGAAGATGCTGTATCCTATCCGCGAAGACATTCCTGTCATGCTCATCGAAGAAGGCATCCCCCTGGAAGGGATGCTCTAGCCCACAGTATTCATGACCGCTTCTACTGCAAGCGCGGATCCGCTGCGCTTGCGCGTGAAGCGTCGTTCGTGAAACAATTCCGGAATCTGTTGATCTGTTGATCTGTTGATCTGTTGACCTGTTGACCTGTTGACCTGTTGATCTGTTGAATGTTCGGAATTCATCAGATCATCAGATCGACAGATCGTCAGATATCTTCCGCTTCACGAGGAACGGCCCCCCTCCCTCACCCTCCCCCATACTATGGGGGAGGGACGGGTGGGGGACGACGAACCGTCATGAATAATGTGGGCGAGCAGGACGGATTCACCAGCCGCTTGCTTAGGCAAGTACGCAGTGAGCACTTCTCATCTGAACGTTCTGTCCCATGCGTGATGAGGGGAAGGACCCGTTTCATCTCGATGGTCGTTGAGGCGCGACAACGGGCGCAGTCACCTATTGGTTGTCGGTCTTGGAGCCGGTCGACGTTCCGCAGTGCTGGCAGAGATATTCGTACAGATTCCCGGTCGGGAGCACGAGCAGGAGTCGCTCGCGTGTCGGGGTCGCCACTCGGCAGGTAGGGCAATAGAGCAGCGAGGCATTCAGAGATCTGAATTGCTCCACCTGTTCCGAGGCACTCGGTTTTAGCGGTCGAGCTGTCCTGGGGGATAGACCAGTCGGCCACGTTGGGCCGGTCGGTTTACGCGGAAGGCCTGACATAAAATAATTCTACGCAGATGAGACAGTAGGGGTCAATGCTGAGAGTCCGGCCTCGTGATGCTCGCCTGTTCACCATGAGGTGTCGGGTCCGTTCTTCGACGGGAACTTGGGAGCGTGCCGGAACAGTTTCCACCCCCCCCGCCCTGCTTGCACTAGACCGTAGACCGCTAGTCCACTCAACAAGCCATAGAGTCCGGTCGTACTCCATGGCCAAAGGCCGGGGGCATGCATGACGACGCCGAGCGCGATGTGGCCGCCGACTCCCAGGCAAAGCGCGAAAATGATCCATTCTCGCATCATCGTAACGATCGGCCATGCGTCATGGGAGGCGACAGGTGAAGTTGGTACAGGAAGCCCGATTGAAGACGGGAGCGTTACACCGCCGGCGTCTTGGCTGACTCAATGTCGGTTGCTGTAATCAGGCTGGATAGATAATCAGCGACAAAATTGAGAGCCTCCTCTCGGCCGTCCGCACGACGTCCCTTTTCCCGCCGCTGGACCGACAATTCGTGATCGAGATCGGATTTGACTTCCGTGAGAACTCGCTGGAGGGACGAGGGAGTCAAATTTGCATCCATGTCTTCGAGCTCTTGGCAGCGATCAAGCACCCAATTTAACCCTTCAATTCGTCCGGCGTAATGCTCCTGCTCTGCGGTATCAATCCGTGACATCGTGGTGGCAAATGTTTGGGCCTCGTAGATGAGATTATAGAAGCTGGTCACTGCTCGCTGTAGGGTTGGATTCATGTCACTCCTTTGCGCAAATTATTAACCATCCAATTATACACGAGAATGCCAAGGCAACAAGGAAAAAGTTGTTGGGCTAGGTAAACAGGAGAGAATGAAACTCGTTCATGAAGCCGTAATAGAGTGGGGCGAAATCTTTGAGGCTCTCGGGGCTGGTTTCTTTGAGACGTTTGAAGAAGAGGACCTGTGCGCGAGAGTCTATCTGTTCCAGGAGATGGCCCAATTGAGCCATGGTGTAACTGCCGGTTGGGACACTGAGGACATAGTGCACGAGGCGCTCGACGAATTGCTGAGCGAGATACTCGCTGGCGAGGTAGCCCTCCGGGAGTTTTCCTGAAGCCAGAAACTCGTCGAAGGGTATGGCTTGCGCAGCAAATGGGATCGACGGTTGCTGACGAGAGGTCACGCCGATGGTACCCCAGCTTGTGATGGAGGAACGTCCGTATGCTCCAACAACTCTACTGGACCCCCTGGGGCGCGTCAAGTGCACAGAAGGAGCAGTCAATGCCTGAGCCGAAAGACCGGTGAAGACTTAAAAGGCTTTGGGTCAAACAGAAGGGGCGGAGTCCCTGAAGGAACTCCGCCCCCCTGTGAAGCATGGCCTAACTGAAGCTTACAGCCAGGTTACGCGCTCGGCCGGCCGAATATAGATCGGCTCTTCGACCTGAATACGCGCCACTTCCTTGCCTGACTTGTTGAAGCCCAGCACGGTATCGTTGTACATCTCGAAACGCTTCCCGTGGATCTGGGTCTCGAACACTTTCGGGCCAGGAATGACATCGTACCGGAAGATGATCTGCTGGCTGGCTCTCCATAGCTGGAGGACCGCCAACAGTTCACGGCTGGGCACTAGATATTTCTCGATGGCGTTATCGACGCCCGGGCCGAACATCTGCCGCGCATAGCCGCGAGGGCTATGCCGCGGTGGGATGTAGAAGCCATTGGGCTCGGTGCCCCACTGCGGGTACAGCGGAAGCGCCACCTGCTCCACGCGAATCGCGTAGTAGAGCGGGTGCCATCGATCTTCCGCCCACAAGCCGTCTTCACCGATGCGCACCAGGCTCTGCATCCGGATTTTTCCGACGCAGGCAGCCATGCAGCGCGTTTCCATCGGCTCGCCGCCCGTCAGCGGGTCCTTACCTTCAATGCGCGGATAACACGCGATGCACTTCTCGGACACGCGTGTGGTTCCACGATACATCGGCTTCTTGAATGGGCACTGTTCCACGCACTTCTTGTACCCGCGGCATCGGTTCTGGTCGATCAACACGATGCCGTCTTCCGGCCTCTTATAGATCGCCTTCCGCGGGCAGGCTGCCAAGCAGCCTGGATACGTGCAGTGGTTGCAGATCCGCTGGAGATAGAAGAAGAAAGTTTCATGCTCCGGCAGACTGCTGCCCGTCATCTTCCACGGTTCGTCCCGTGAGAATCCGGTCTTGTCGATACCTTCCACGAGGGCCCGCATCGAGGTCGCCGTATCCTCATAGATGTTCACGAACCGCCACTCTTGGTCCGTCGGGATGTAGCCGATCGCCGCCTGGCCAACCTTGGCCCCAGCGTCGAAAATGGTCATCCCTTCGAACACCCCATAGGGGGCATGATGTTTCCGTCCCACACGGACGTTCCACACCTGTCCGCCCGGGTTCACCTGTTCGATGAGCTGGGTGATCTTCACGTCGTAGAACTGGGGATACCCGCCGTACGGCTTGGTTTCCACGTTGTTCCACCACATGTATTCCTGACCCTTGGAGAAGAGCCAGGTCGACTTGTCAGCCATTGAACAGGTCTGACAAGCCAAACACCGGTTGATGTTGAACACAAAGGCAAACTGCCACTTCGGATGCCGTTCCTCGTAGGGATACAGCATCTTCCGTCCCAGTTGCCAGTTATACACTTCAGGCATTGCTTCTCTCCTTTCCGTTAGGCGTTAGGCGTTAGGCGTAGGGGTGGAAGAGTTGGCTCTTCGTCCCGTCGCCTCACGTTTCACGCCTCACGCCTCACGGTTAGACCTTAATCTTAATGTGTTCGCCTTTGAGCCACTTGATCATGAACTCGTTCTCTTGGCCCGGCGTGAATCCGGTCCGGACCGGCTCCCATGGACCGCGTGCCCCGATGCCGCCGTCTTCCGCCTTGGTGATGCGAATGAGGCATTCCTTCGGGACAGTGTTGATCGCATGATGGTCGACCTGGTAGCCCCACTTGAACTTCCAAGCGATGGCGTGCTTACCCGGCAACGAGTCGGTCTGGTGCATCGGCATCAACCAATTCCTGGTAAAGGACTGTTGTGCCCCGTACCGGAAGTTGGACTGATAGCCGGTATCCACAGCGATGGCGCGTCCGTCTGGGCGCGTCTCGTGGCCTTTGACCGACTTCGGCGTGGCCACGAACGGGGCGTGCTTCGCCATCGTGACGTGGTACGGATAGGCCGGGTTGTACTTCGCACGGATCATGAGGCGCGCGACTTTATAGTACGGATCCGAAGGCTTCCAGCCACGATAGGGCCGGTCCACCGGGTTGCCGTCTACATAGACGTAGTCGCCGTCGTTAATGCCGCGATCTTTCGCCGCCTGTGGGTTGATGTGCAACTGGTGCTCGCCCACCCCAGGTGTCCGTTTGTCCATGCGGTACGGATCACCGAAGTTCGACTCGTAAATCTGCACCCAGTCGTTCACTGACCATTGGCTGTGCACCCGGTGCCGGGTCTTCGGAGTGACGCAGTAGAACTGGTACCCCTTCTCCCACAACGGGTTGCTGTGCCGCTTGATTTCCTGCCACGGCAGCTTGATGTTACGCACCGTTTTGTCATCATGGTGCTGCGCCGTGATCGGAATCCCGTAGTCGTCCGGACGAACATACGGGTTGCTGGTCATGATGGCGTTCGGCAGATACGGTGTCGCTTCCGTACCCTCACGGTGAGAGATGAAGTTTTCGCCGTATTCGATCGCCTCTGGCTCGGTCCGGTAGTTTTCGTACCGGCCGGTCCTGGTCCACATGGGCTTCGATTCGTTGGTTTCTTCCCAGAATGGAGTGCGCGGATAGGTCCGTACCATGACCATCCAGCCCTTTTCCGACTTCAGCATGACGTCCGCGCTGTAGCCATAGAAGGTGCTGGAGGCATCGAGCATACGCTGCGCATAGACGTCTACACGGTTTTCGTAGACGAACTTGAAGTAGTCGCGCATACGCTTGTCGCCGGTCATGTCCGACAACTTGGCCGCGACGCCTGCAAAGCTATCGAGGTCATTGCGGGTGTCGTACAGTGGCCGGATACCGCCCTTCCAGATCTGCACCCATGGATTGGACACCGTCACCGTCATTTCCGGATAGGTGAACTCCATCCAGGAGTTCGCAGCGAAGGCGATATCGTTGTGGTTGACGTCCGAGGTCATCTCGATGTCCTGACAGATCAGGGTCTCGATGTTCGGATCGACGTTGCGCACCATGTCATAGTGGTGCTTGGCGTTGTTGAGCACGTTCACGTTAACCACCCAACGGAACTTGCTCGGGGTTGGCATGTGCGTCTTGCCCGTGAACACCTTGCGTCCGTACTTCGGCGTGCTGACGATCAGGGCGGTGTCGCCGTGGTTCCAATAGCCGACCTCTTCGCCGTAGTAATATGACTTCGTCTTGATTTCCTTGCCGTGCGCGTTCGGATCCAGGGTGATGTTGAATGGATCCTCACCCGTGTGCACCGCGATACCAGCACCGGACCAGGGCGTTGCCGTCCATGTTCCGGCCTTGTAGTTTCCGGCCCAGGTATGCTGCCCGGTGCCGAACTTCCCGACGTTGCCGGTGACGATGAGCACCATCGCGGCGCCGCGAGAGTTGATGGTCTGATGAAAGTAGTGGTTCGTACCTTCGCCGTTATGAATCGCAGCGGGCTTAATCGAGCCTGAATCCCGCGCCCACCGGACCAAAAGGTCCTTCGGCGTCCGGCAGATCTGATGGCAGGTGTCCAGGTCGTAATCCTGGAAGTGCACCAAGTACATCTGCCAGACCGGCATCGCGTCGATTTCTCGACCATTGAGCAGCTTCACGCGGTAGGTCCCGGTGAGGGCTGCGTCAATGCCGCTGTTCTGATAGTGCCAGCCGACCTGCTCCCGATGGAGCGGGACCGCCTGATTCTTGTTCAGGTCCCAGACCATCATCCCGCCGAGCCGCTCGACCTGCTCTGGCTTCAGGGACTGCACCCGGCCCGAGTAGCTCTTGGAGAAATCCGGGAACTTGTACTCGGCGACCACGTCGCGCGGATCCAGGAACTGCAAGGTATCCGTGCGGACGAGCACCGGCGAATCGGTATAGCCTTTCAGGAAGTCTACGTCGTGCATGTTCTCATCGACGATGATCTTCATGGCCCCCAAGAAAATGGCGCCGTCCGACGCGGGCCGTAGCGGCATCCAGTAGTCGGCACGATAGGCGGTGGGGTTATACTCAGGAGTGATGACCACGACCCGGGCGCCCCGTTCGATACACTCCAACTTCCAGTGGGCTTCCGGCATCTTGTTCTCGACGAAGTTCTTGCCCCAGCTGGTGTTCAGCTTGGAGAAGCGCATGTCGGAGAGGTCGATGTCGGACCCCTGGGCCCCGCACCACCAAGGGTGGGCAGGGTTCTGGTCGCCGTGCCAGGTATAGTTCGACCAATAGCGGCCGCCCTGTGCCTGATCCGGGCTGACCTTCCTGATCCAGGTGTCCAGCAGTGCGTTAACGCCACCGTTCATTCTGGTGTTACCCATCTTGCCGATGATGCCGAGAACCGGCATGCCGGCGCGATGCTTAAAGGTGCGGGTTCCCGCGCCCTTCATCATCTCGATCATTTCCGGCGCATACCCCTGCTCACGGAGACGACGAGCACCGGCTTCCCCGCTGTACCGCGTGGCAATGATGATCATAGCCTTGGCGGCATAGGTGAAGGCCGTATCCCAAGACACGCGCAGCATGTCGTCCAGGAAGCGGCTGTCGAACTTATACTTGCGCTTCGTCTCTGGCGTCAGCTCCGGCGAGCCCGCGTCCATCCATTCCTTCCAGCCCTTCCGCATCAAAGGACCCTTCAACCGATAGGGGCCGTAGACACGGCGGTGGAAGGTGTACCCCTTCAAGCACATGCGCGGGTTGTGTGCAAAGGTCCCGCGGTTTCCGTAGAGGTCTTCATAGGTCTGGTGGTCATAGTTCTGCTCAACCCGCATCACGACGCCATTGCGGACAAAGGCCCGGACTCGGCAGGCGTGCGTGTCGTTCGGGGAACATACCCACGTAAAGGACGAATCGTACCGATACTGGTCGTGATAGACACGCTCCCAAGACCGATCCGGATAGTCCCCCAACGGGTTCCCGACTTCGATGACCGGCTGGAGCGCGGTCAACGCCAGGACTTTGTCAGCCACCGCCACTGCGGCGACAGTCCCCGCGGAGACTTTTAAGAACTGCCTGCGTGACACAAACATTGGTAACACCTCCTAACAGTTGAGGGCTTCAACAAGCCCACGCGACTTCATTGACATACAGCGGAAATTCAGACCACTCCTCTTCCTCAAGAGAGCTGTCCGAAAGCAGGAAGAACCGAACATGCCATCGGCCGATGAATCATGGCCAAGACCATAAGTTTGCATTGCGTTCCAGACATCATGGGCCTTCTATGTTCGCAATATGCGCACCAAATTCGATAGATCTAATATATTTAGGTGAAGTGTAATAAGTGATTGAATAGTAAGCTGAAAGATGCGCTAAAAATGATCGTTGAAGACGATCCAGATATGTGTCGCTGGGTACCCGCCGTATCACTCGCTAAGCGCGAACCACACCTCATGAAATAAATGCTCAATAAATCAATAGTTTGATTGCAGTATTCGCTCGTTACCTTTTGGTAGCGTTTTTATACCATTGTAACGGAGGTAACTAGATAACAATGATGACGAAGGCCTGCTAGATTGCTTGACAGCTTCATTCCTGCTCAGTAGAATTCCACCCTCTGACAGACTGTGATTGAGCGGGAATAGCTCAGTGGTAGAGCATCGCCTTGCCAAGGCGAGGGTCGCGGGTTCAAATCCCGTTTCCCGCTCCAATATTCAGTCTTCTTCTCAAGATACCTTCCTCTCCCCGTGCATCATGATGGGGACCACTACTCCGTTTCCCGGCCGGAGCACTTTCCTCCACAGGTCGTGCGGACCACAAACATGATTGACGCAATCTTTGCATCGGTCAAAGAGGCCGTTCGTATTCTGCATGGCGTTGCGCACTACACTCCGGTGCTAACCAGTTGTCAGCTTGATGTGCTAGCCGGTGCGCGGGTCTTCCTCAAGTGTGAAAACTTCCAGCGCGTCGGCGCCTTTAAATTTCGCGGGGCATACCACGCGGTCGCCCGGTTGATGTCCTCGCAGCCGTCTCGTGTGTTTGCGGCGGTCTCGTCAGGGAATCATGGGCAAGGACTCGCGCTGGCTTGTCGTCTTCAGGGAGCCACCGCGCATATCGTGATGCCCAAACCGTTTTCTGCCATGAAGCATCGTGCGGTTCTGGGCTATGGGGCGCAGGTGCACGTGGTCGAAGATCGGAACTGTGCTGATAAAAAGTTGCGCGAACTTGCGGGTGACTATCAGGCGGTCGTGGTCCACCCGTTTAACGATCCGTTCGTGATAGCCGGTCAAGGGACGGTGATGGTTGAGTTTGTCGATCAAGTTGCCGATCTCGACATCGTGCTAGCCCGCATTATTCATGACGGTTCGTCGCGAGATCGCCCGAAAGCGCGTTCCTCGTGAAGCGTATCTCGTTGGGGATAAGAGCGTATGGCTCGTATAGCAGAAGAGGAGAGCGTATGGCTTATGGCCGATAGCCTGCCCTAGAACAGTACGAGATCGTCTTTGTCCGTGCTATACGCCATAAGCCATAAGCTCCCGTCCTCCGCTATATGCTCTTTTCTTCGGACGAGATACGAACGACGCTTCACGCGCAAGGCAGAACCGTATCGTTCCCATGCCCAACACGAACACGCTTGCCGATGGCCTTCGAACGAGTCTTGGGGAGCTGACCCTCCCGATTCTCCGTCGGCACGTGACGGGGTTCTTTACGGTGGGAGAAGAGGAAATTGTACAGGCAATGCAATTTGCCTATGAGCGACTCAAGCTTGTGATCGAACCCGCGAGTGCGGTGGCGTTGGTTCCACTGCTCAGGCAAGAGCCTCAACTCGTCGGCAAGCGAGTCGGTGTGGTGCTTACAGGGGGCAATGTGGAGTGGTTGCGGCCCTGGCCACGTCTGGACGGGACCGAGACTATGCAGCGATAGTGTGGTTAGCGGGCTGCGTGTGTGAGGGATTGTAGCCGCCCCACCTGTTCAGCTGCACGAGAGAGTTCGCTCGGGGTGAGCGGGGTTCGACTAAATCGTCCCTGATGGTAGAGGGCGGTCACGTCAGCCACCATGGGACCGGCTGCCTTCCATTCCTGTTCAACCAGTCTGGTAAATTCACTGGCTGTGGCAGCTGGAGGTTTGTTCACGCCGTGTCTCTCCACCGTACGAAGCATGCGGGTATAGAGCTGGACGATCGCAAGCTGCGGGTGCGCTGTCGGAAGATGTGTGGCGGCCCAGAGCCCAATCCTATCCCGAAGCATGAGGAGGAGCAAGGCCAGGCCGACCACCGTCACTCCCGTGACAAGTCCCAGCGTGCCAGGCTGGAACGTTCGGGCCATACGCGTCAGCCGGCTGAGGACCTGGCTTATCGGGGCACTCAGCGACGAAACCCAGCGACTCACTCTTTCACGCAACGCATCACTGCCTTCTCGTACTCCATGAACGACTGCCAGTTGATCCTTCACGCTGTAACGGACGAACAGGCGATCCCACTGTAATCGAAGAGATTCCCCGAGTCGGTGAATGGATTCCCATCGCGAGGTCGCAACCGCTGCGCTGACGGAGGGGGTGGGATCCATGGTGATCCAACCTGAGTGAGGAAAGTAGACCTCGACCCAGGCATGGGCATCCCGCTGGCGCACGGTGAAATACCCCCCGTATTCGTTCCATTCCGTGGCCAGGAATCCTGTCACCAGTCGAGCGGGAATCCCTACGGTCCGCAGCATCACGACCATGGCGGTTGCGTAATGTTCGCAGTACCCGGTCTTGCGTGTAAAAAGAAATTCCTCGAGCGGATGACTGAGCGTGGCCGTGTCAGCTTCAAGGCTATAACGATAATTATTCAAGAGATGTTGCTGGATCGCCAGCGTTCGCCCGAATGGGGTCGTGGCCTGTTGGCTGACGCGATTCGCCAAGTCTGCGACCTGCTGCGACCCCATGGGAACCTGAAGGTAGTGGGAACGGATTGAGTCGGGGTAGGCCAGGATCGACGCGGTTCGTTCGTCTGCGACGAGCTGTGGAACTTGAGAGGTGACGGAGTATCGGATGCGGGAAGAAGGAGGAAATGGCAAGTGGAGCCCACCCATGGCATCGGCCTGTACGGTGAGAAACTCGCCGCTCACGAGTTCAGCGAATGGCGCGGCAAACAGGACTGCGGTATCGAGCGTTTCCAGCAGGATGTCTTGGCGGATCGTTCCTGACAGGCTGTCTGAAGGACGGCTGCCGGCTGGGCGAGCGAGGAATGTTCCATCAGCCACAAGACTCAACGAGCGCCGGCGGGTTCCGCTGTGCCTCCATGATCGTCCATTGTACTGATCGTAGGCGAGGCCTCTTAGGTAGAGGCGATCTTTTTCAACAGCGGGTTGGTCCGGTAATTCAACCCGCATGACGATCTGAGGATCTTGTTTGACTGACCCGATCGTCCCCAGGTCGACCTGATCGGAAAACCCCGTCGTCCGCAGTGCCTCCCCGCTCGTCTTCTGCAGTACGCCCGCACCGATGCGAGGGATGAGAAAGAAAATGGCGAGCGTCAGGGCAACCGCCAGGATGGCGGTTCCGTTCGTCAACCAAAAGAAGCGATGAGTGATGCGGCTCGGGAATGTCGTTTGACAGGCTGCCGTGCTCGTGGGTGTGACGACGGCAGGGGTTTCGGCCGTCTCTTGGGTCAAATGATACAGCAAGAGTGTCCAGACAGCCGCGAGCAGATACAGCAGAAAAATTGGGACATACCACGCATCGGTCGTGAGTGCCGCGGAAGCCAGGATTGCCATGAGACTAATGGCGTAGAGGTGCCGATAATCACGCCGCTGTTGAAGAGTGAGCAATTTGATACCCAGCAGCATGATCAAAAAGTGGATACCAGCTGGGAGGAGGTCTCGTGATACCACGGTGAGATCGATCAACAATATGACAAAGGCGCCGATCAACAGGACATTCCATAAGGTTGGCGAGACGGTGACTTTTCCCATAGCCCGTCGAACGAAAAGGACCCCTCCTGCGTGAAGCAGCGAGACGGTGAGGATGATCGCTATGGGGAGGGCGAGCCAGAGCGGGACGCTCTGCGCAAGCACGAGTCCGCTTAAAGCTGTGGCGGCAAGGAGGACGGAACTGAGGGCAAAGGCTTGATCAAAAGGCATGTGTCAATTCTTCGAGTTGCGTGGCATGGAGCACCCGATCGGCTTGCACCGTGTTTGCGTGTGCCGCCTGGTCCGACCAGGGTACGACCGCCACCGTGTAGCCCCGCTCGCCTTCGTGGGTGAGCGGGGGGTGCTGGCCGACTCCACCGATTTCAGGTGGCTGCCGTTTGCATAACGCCAACAGGCGCAGCATCGCCAAGAGATGAGCGGATCCCAGCCCAAGTCCTGAGTCTTCTGTCCCAACGATGAGTCGCACAGGGTAGGCCCGCTCTGTCAGTTGCCAGAGGAGTGATGCCACGAACGTCACGCTTCGTTCGAATAGGGGCTCGTGTTCTTCGGGGGCCACGATTGAGAGGACGACTGTGATGCGTCGTTGATCCTCCGCTTCGGTTTCCCGCACGATCAGCTGGGACGTGCGGGCAGTTGTCATCCAATGGATGGCTCGCGAGTCATCGCCTGGTTGATACAAGCGGAGATTATACAATTGGGTCCCATGTCCTCGTCGTGGGAGGGACTCTCCTTGCCCTTCGCTGACCAATTCATCGACGAATCGCAAGGTAAGCGGCTTGATGGGAGGACTGACGAGCAGATGTGCTTCCGTGGAGTAGAGCCCTTTCTTGAGAAACAATCCAAAGGGGAATAGCGTCTGCGCCCTGATACCTTCGAACCGGATCCAGCCCCGTTTTGTGGCAAGCAGTGGATAGGACAAGAGCACGGAACTCTGCGGGGGCAGGAGGTGAATAGAAAGACCTCGGTCGACATCTTGGCCTTCGACGACATCGAGTAGACGCAGGGAAAAACTGGGCAGGTGCCGGTTCCGGTTGGCGACCGAGAGGGTGAGGGTGGTCGGCTCGTTGGCCATGATGAGATCGGGCACATGCCGGCGAAATTCCAAACGACGAAGACAGTGCTCCGAGAGCAATCCGGAGATCACGATGAAACTGAGCATCATCGCGAGGAGTAAGTAAAACAGATTGTTGCCGGTGTTGATGGCAGCGAGCCCGATCCCGAATGTGAAGAGAAGAAACCTGGTCCCTTCAGACGTGAGACGAATCGACCGCCGTCGGGACATGCCCCAGACAAAGGAGAGGGCTGGGGAGGCATGGAGGTTGAGGAGTGGGTATCTCACGCGCGTAGCTCATCCAGTTGGCCAGCTGGCAGGATGCTGAAAAAGTCCGCCAGCTTCGTTCTCGCATCGTTCAGACCCTCAACGTACCCCAAGGGTACGCCTCGGGCCTTCACTCGCTGCGGCCTTGCTGGACAGACTTTTTGAGCATCCTGCGGGACGGTTCTGCTGTTATGCCAGGCGAAAGGATACTCGAAGTTCGCGCGTGCCAAAATAGTTGTTCCACGCTCGGCTAGACAGGAACGGGAACGGTCTCGACGATGTCGAGCACCATACGCTCCGCCTGTTCGAAGCTCTGTGTCCGCATGCCATGGGTCCGGTTCAGCATGACGCGGTGGGACAGCACGATCGGCGCCAGTTCCTTAATGTCGTCGGGGAGGCAATAGTCGCGTCCGCGGACGACCGCCAATGCCTTGGCCGCTTTGCTCAGCCCCAGCGCTCCGCGTGTGCTGACCCCCAGGGATAAGAGCTCGCTCTGACGGGTCGCTTGCACGATCGCAAGCAGATAGTCCGTTAAGCTCTCTTCCATGTGGACCTGATCCACGCGGGCCTGCAATGCCAATACTTCGTGGGCTGACAGTACCGCTTCAAGTGTTTCAGCGGGATGCAACGAATGCGGACGGTCGAGCACCTTCCTCTCTTCCTCGAGCGTGGGATACCCAATACAGAGGCGCATCAGAAACCGGTCGAGTTGGGATTCCGGAAGGGGGAACGTCCCGTGATATTCAGCAGGGTTCTGCGTCGCGATGACCATAAAGGGCTGCTCAAGCGGATGCGTCTGATTATCGACGGAAATCTGTGCTTCACTCATCGCTTCCAGGAGACTGCTCTGGGTCTTCGGCGTGGTGCGATTGATCTCGTCGGCCAGTACGACGTTGGCGAAGATCGGACCCGGTATGAACTCAAATCCCTGTTTTTGCCGGTTAAACATGGAGACGCCGACGATGTCGGAAGGCAAGAGATCGCTCGTGAATTGAATGCGCTTGAACGTACAGTCAAGCGACCGGGCCAAGCTGTGCGCCAGCGTGGTTTTGCCGACGCCAGGAACATCTTCGAGCAGAAGATGGCCACGGGCCAAAAGGCAGACCACCGCCATCTCGATGACATGGGATTTCCCCTTGATGACCAGCGCAATATTGTCCTGGATCGCCCGGATGGTGTGAACTGAGCTCATGTGGGATTAGTGGTCCTGGTAGTTCGGGAATGCCTGGTGATCTGACACGATCGAAGTCTAACAAAGGGTCTGGAGACGGTCAATTTTCACGTGAGTTTTTGCATCGGCCAGTCTGGAGATGGCGACTGGTAGTGTTTTGCACCGGTGGGGCTGTTCGCGTTCAGCTCTATTCTGGTACGAGGATCAGCATCCAGGGAGGGGTTTCTTCCACCATGTCAGAAAACCGTCGGGCGGTACTACTGGCGGGAATTCCCGGAAAGACGGCTCCACGGCGAATCTGAACGGAGCGGAAACGATAGGAGGGGTCCTGCGTCGGGTGAAGGGGGAGGACTCGTGGAATCTGTCTGCGTAACGGGCCGCAGTCTGACAGGTTCAGGGTCTCGCCGAGCGCAAGGCGCGAGAGCCGCTCGAAGATCTGGCCGAAAATCGTCGGGAGATTGTCTGGTGTGAACGGCTGATTGTCCGGACGATAGCGGGCGTCGTCGAGGAGTTGTGCCAGAGTTTCCCAGAAGACCTGGGTATCGACGGCTCCGAGGACACAGAGGAGGCCTCGGCGCGCCAGCAGGTCGAGCAGGGCGAGGGGGCCTCGAATCTCGAACTTCCATGGCGGAAAGAGGAGTGCACGGTCCCCATGCTGGACCTCCAGGGCCGGTTCGCCGGAAAGGTGGGTCTGCCGGAACGTGCCTTTCGTTCGATGGAGCTCTTGAGTGATGATCTGATCGGACAATCGGGTCGGTTCGTAGGCAAACGTGGGTGTCGCGGGAGCCCAGCAGGTCGCGATCGTATAGCGGGGTGCGAGCTTCCCAGCCTGGTCGAGGTTGCCCAGGTCGAACATGTCCTGGTTCCCGTAGAATTGAAACGAGAGCCCAGTCCGAGACCGCAGACCGTTGAGTCTCTCCCGTTCCGGATGGAGTGGACCTCCCAGCTGTGAGCCTGGCTGAAGCCGATCAAGCGCATGAAGAATCAACTCGCGCTGTCGCTGTTGAAGGGGGGCCACGTATTGCTCGACCAGTTCCGTGGCAAACGAGAGGTCGCCGGCCCCCAGATCGAGCAGGGAGGCCACGTCTGCATCGAGCAGCAGGTCAAAGGGATTGGAGTGTGAGCGGGCGAACACCTCAATCTCTTCGCTCCGCAGGGAGGTCGCTGGCCACTGAGACGTCGGGCCCTCAACGAGGCCGAACCACACACAGAGGGCCCGTACGGCTTTTGTCGGGGGGAGGCCTGTGAGTTCTTTGAGTCGGGGGCCGGGGAGATCCTGAATTCGTACGGCCTCTGCGTTTCCCAACGCCAGGGTGATCGCATCACGAATGATGACGGGAAGATCGACGCGGTGGGCTTCTTCGATCACCCGTTTCAACGTCGCAGTGAGCTGCTTTGCCTCAACAAGTTTGCGTGAGGCCTCCCACTCCTTGTCGCGTTCCTGCAAGAGCTGGGTGACCTGTGAACGAAAGTCTGCAAGGATCTGTGCGGTGGAATTCATGAGTCGGTTGGTGCTGGGCGCGTGATAGTAGATCTGTCAATGTCAGTTGGTGATTGTGTGGCAGCATAACGACCTGGTCCATGAGCGTCAAGGTTGTCGTCTTGCCGTTCCGAGAGACCTGTGTTAGGTAGAGGTTATGTGCAAGACACCAGTGCTGTTCGCTACGCGAGCAATCCTCGTCACATACAAAGTGCTGTTGGTCGTCGGGGCATTGTGGATGACCGTGGCCTGCACGAGTGGAGGGGGTGCCAGATCTTCTGTCGCCTCACAGGACGGGCGTCATGCGCCGTTCATGGAATGGCAGGTCATTGATACGGCGACGGGTCAACCGGTCTCTCTTGACCAGTGGACGGCGTTGTTGCTCCAGCAAGACATCATTTATCTTGGCGAGGAACATCACAATCGATTTCATATCGATGCGGCGATGACGGTGCTGCGGAGGCTGAAGGCGGAGGGACGTACGCCGGTCTTGGCCATGGAAATGTTCGGCTGGGACGGCCAGGCGGCACTGGATCAATATCTTTCCGGTTCAGAAATGAACCGCCAGGAATTCCTAGAAGCCGTCCGGTGGCAACAGAACTGGGGTGGTCCGTACGAGGATTATGAACCGCTGGTTCGGTTGGCAAAAGAAGACCATTGGGCTGTGGATGCCATGAATCCTCCGAAGGCGTTGGTGAGGATCGTCGCCAAGAATGGCTTGGCTCAGGCGGAGTCTGACCCAATGATGGCGCAGTGGGGCATGAAGGATGAAGCCATTGTCGATGATCCGATCTATCGGACGCGTATTCTTCAGCAACTCAAGGCCTGTCATGGTGGGGGGGTTGACAGCTTCTATCAGACGATGCTCGAAGCCTCCATGGTTCGTGATGAAGGGATGGCCAAGACGTTAGCCCATCGCCTCAACCAGATTCGCTCAGGGAGCGATACGATGGCTGGGCCGCTGGTGAGCTATACAGGGGGCGGACACATTCAGTACAACCTTCCGGTCCCGAAGCGAGTGGCCCGCCGCCTGACTGGTCAGGTCCGCCAGGTCAGCGTCTATATGAGGTCCTTCGAGGTGGGGCGCATCGAGGAATTACAAGACATGATCCGCGAGAAGATCGCGGACTATCTGTGGCTGACACCGGTCAGTACGCAGGGGCCGCCTCCCCGATGTTGAGAAAGCCGTGAGGGGTACAGGAAACTTCTCTGGTGATCGCTGGACGCCTCACCCCTTATGCCTAACGAATGCATGAAGGGGGCATCTGATGCCAGAAAAGCCGGTGATTGCGCAACGGACGCCCTGCATTGTCGAAGTAGGTCCAGGCACTATCTATTGGTGTCAATGCGGTCGATCGAAAACGCAGCCGTTTTGCGATGGATCCCATACGGGGACAGAGTTCTCGCCGATGGAGGTTCACTTTGAAGAGAAGAAACGGGTCGCATTCTGTGGTTGTAAGCAGACGAAGAAGCCTCCCTTCTGTGATGGGTCTCACTCGCGGATCTAAATGATGTGGCGCCGGCAGCGAATCCGCACAGCGAGTGCGAACGACTCGGTGGTTCTGCTGGAGACAGGTGCGTCTCCACGATCCTCTCAAACTGGCATCGTGCTATCAAAGGGTGTGCGCTGCTTGGTGTCGATGGAAGAGGCCAGCGGTGATGCAACCGCCTGTTGAAAACCGATGAACCCTTGACAGTCTCCCCAGTCTGTTTCAGACTACGCCGCGACATCAGTTGGAGTTGTTTGCGATTGGGAGCGCAGCGCATGCGAAACAAGATCCCCTGTTCCGCTGAGCGGTTAAGCCTCCTGGATCCTCCGATGATCCAGGCGGTGGTTGATCGCAATGCCTTTCACATCGGCAATCAGTACCTCTCTGAAAATCGCGTTCGGATCGTCGAGGCCGATGACGCCCAGATTTCGTCCGCCGTCATCGGGAATTCCGGCCTCTACGAACAGACGATCCGTCTCAAGGAGGGGCATCTCATCTCAAAGTGCAGTTGCGCGCTGCCGGAAGAGCCGATGTGTCGTCACTCTATTGCGGTCCTGTTGGAATATCATCGCTGGGCACAGCCGAGGAATGGCCAGCAGAAGAAGGCGAAACCGTCCGCAACCCCACAGCCGGCACAGGCCTCTCCGAATAGCAATGGCGCGTCTGCGCCAAGTCCCGTTTCGACGACCGACCTGAAGCTGGGCGAGGTGATGGCTTTCGTCGAATGGCTGCAACCTGCAATAAAGGCGTTGGAGCGTGGGCAACCGTTGCCTGATTCGCCCAAGCTCGGCGGCGATCTCGCTTCCTGGATTCAGGCCATTCGCAATCTGGAGGAACGCCGCCGCGAGAGCGAAGAAGTACGGATCAACCTGGAATCCGACATGCGGGACAGAGAAGCCTATGTCGGCCGCTTGACGCAACAGCTTCAAGCTTCCATGGAGGAGATCAAAGCCGCCCAAGCCAGTTCTCAGCAACTGCAGCGAGAACTGACTGCTTGCAAGGAGATGCTCGCGAAGGTTTCCGAGGTTGCCTCCGAGGTCGGGAGCTATGACAGTCAACTCACGTCTATCGCAAGTGAGGTGATGTCAAAGGGGTCACAACTCGACAAGCTCGCTCATTCTTTCAGGGAAGTCTCGACGGCATTGAAAGCGCTTGCCAAGACCTCTGCCATCTCCTAGCCTATCCCGCTCAGTTTTTCGTCCCAGGCTCCATTATTACTTCTTAACCGGTTTGAACGAGCTTGATTTTCTGTTCTCGCTCCCGAGGGACCAAACCTCCGCCACCCTGTCCGTCCCGCTGCCGGATCCAACCGTTCACGGCATTCGCATGACCTGCAAAGACCTCGCGGTCATCCACCCCGGAATCCCGCGGACCTTCGAACATTTCAATCTTGAAGTCATCCCTGGCGAAAAGATCGGCGTCTACGCCAGTACGGCGGTAGCCAAAACGGCGCTCGCACGAGCCTCCTGCTCGTCGGTGGAAGTTTTTTTCATCACCTTCTTGAATCTCTTTCTCACCAGGCAGCGCGGAGGGACCTCCCGTCAGACTGACGGCCCAGACGAGCCTGAGCTCAATCCCCGCCACATCCCCATCCCGCTTCCACTGGCTGGTGATAACCCATGCCCGGCACTGCGTCCGGAGTAGTTCGCTTCTGGGTCACCCTATCCGCGTATCACCCTGACTACCCCCTCGTCCGACAGCTTGAAAGAGCTGCGCACGTTCCTCTCCTGTGAGCGGTTTCCACTTTCCGGGGGCTAATCCATCAAGCGTCATATGCATGATCCGAACGCGATGCAACATGAGCACCCGATACCCCAAGACTTGGCACATGCGCCGAATCTGTCGATTGCGTCCTTCCGTGAGGATGATGCGGAACCGTGCGAGACCGAGTCGTTCAACCCTGCAGGACTTGGTCGGATGCTCGAGAATGACAACCCCTTGAGCCATGCGGTCAATGAACGTCTGATCGAATGGGTGATCGACTGACACCTCGTATTCCCGTTCATGCCCGTGCTCAGTTCGCAGAATCTCGTTTACGATATCCCCGTCGTTCGTGAGAAGAATGAGGCCGGAGGAGTCCTTGTCGAGTCGGCCGATCGGAAAGATCCGCTCCGGATGGCCGATCTCCGCGATGATGTTACGGGGCACATGCGACTCACTGGTCGTCGTCACACCCACCGGCTTGTAATACTTGATGTAGAGCGAGGCGGTCCCCCAGGGAACCACCTGTCCATCTCGCGCGATGACGTCCTCAGGACCGACCTGATCTCCCAAGCAGGCCACCCGCTGATTGATGGTCACGCGACCGGATTCGATCAGGCGATCGGCCTCTCGCCGAGAACAGATGCCGTGGTGTGTAAAAAACTTATTGATGCGAAGCTTGTCGGTCACAGGGTGGGTATGCCGTTTCAGTGGACGCGCCGGCCCGCATTGATCCGTCCCAGCATGCGGTAGATCAAGCGGGCAATACAGAACTGGGGAGCGACAAACCCTTCAATCGGGGCAATCTCGCTGATATCCATCCCGAGGATACCCGGTCCATTGGCCAAGGCCGTCACGAGGTTCACCGTGTCGTACCACCCCAACCCACCGGGCTCGGGAGTGCCGAGCGCAGGAACCAGCGAGGCATCAAGCCCGTCACAATCGAAGGTCAGATATACCGGTCCACGACAGGCCTTCACCACCTCGGGAACCCAGCGGGAGGCCTTGCCTTCGTAGGGGCCGGACGGGTCAAGAATCTCGGCGGCAAAGAACGTGGCAATTCGATCAGTGCTCTTAATGCGATCGATTTCCTCAGGAGAAATGGAACGAATGCCGACTTGGACTAACGGCAACCCGTCGTCGACCACGCGAGCCATTACACTGGCGTGGCTATAAGGATTCCCCTGGTAAGCCTTCCGCAAGTCGCCATGCGCATCGATTTGTACCACGCAAAGATCAGGATAGCGTCGGGCATGGGCTCGGATGGCCCCAAGCGCTCCGGTATGTTCTCCGGTCAAGGTGACGACGAACCGCCCGATGCCGACATAGGGGGTGACAAACGCCTCAATCGCATCCACCGCCTGCCGATCGACTTTGCCGTCAAGATCGAGCGAGCGAATGGTGGCAACTCCGCCCCACTCTCGATAGGGCTCACACTTGAGTGTTTCGTCGTATAACTCGACTTGTTGAGACGCCTCGATGATGGCTGAAGGGCCTCGATCAGATCCCAGCACATAGCTGGAGGTGTGTTCGTAAGGCGCGGGCAGGACGTAGACGCCCGCTTGATCTGGATGGCACCAGGGCTCTTCGAGCCCGAGGAAGTTCTGGTCGATACCCTCCCATCCGGCGGGAAGCGTCATGGGCGTATGCTCACGCGGCAGGACTACCGACGCCGTTTCGGAATATTTTCTTCCGGAATGAACACGGCCAGCGCGATCACCGTCGTCCAGCGATTGGGTTTTCCGATAGCGGACTGGGTGATGTTGAGGGTCCGAACGATCTTGCCGGCCATTTTGAAGACTTGTTCCCGTTCTTTCCACGCGATGTTCGGATCGAACTCGACACCGAGCGTCGTAGCCAACATCTGCGCCGCCAAGTCTTCCGTATACTCACCAGTCTCTTCATCGGTTTCGCCATGCGCATGGTGTTCGGACAGATACCCGTAGGTTCGACGATCGGTCGGGACTGCCAACCCGATCGACGCGGAGGCCAGGCGATTTCGTTCATTCGTTTCCGACCGCGCCATCACACAGAACGTGATTTCACCGGGATTCAATAACTTCTCACCGCGCGCACGCGGGACAATTTTGCAATTCGGTGGAAGAATCGACGACACCGTGACCAGGTTACAATAGGCGACGCCGGCACTACGCAAGGCTTGCTCGAAGGAGGCCAGCTTTTCTTTGTGGACTCCGACGCCTCGCGTCAGAAACATCTGCGTAGGTACCATCGTTTCTTCTCCTTAGTTCGTCCGACCAACCGGGTGACGGGCGCCTCGTTAGCTGAAATGTACGCCCACGGTAAATCTCATATAGGCACAGGGTCGCTGTTGTACCAAGATTGACGCAGCTTCGCAATATCCCTCGGCGTTTTATTTCCCTTAGGTCCCTGCAGGTGGTTTGAGGTTCAACACCAGCATGCGGGGCTCGGTCATATCCTCGATCGCGGCCCGAATCCCTTCACGCCCAACCCCGGAATCCTTCACACCACCATAGGGCATGTGATCGGCGCGAAATGTCGGAATCTCGTTTGCCAGCACGGCCCCAACTTCAAGGTGCCGAAAGGCATGAAAAATTTTATTCACATCCTGGGTGAACACCCCAGCTTGGAGCCCATAGTCAGACTGGTTGAGCGCCGCAATCGCTTCGCCGAAGTGGCGGTAGGGGGTCACGGTCACCACCGGCCCAAACACCTCCTGACAAGAAACTTTCATCGTTGGCGTGACGTGCGAAAGCACGGTGGCCTCCATCACCGAGCCCATGCGTTTGCCCCCCAGAAGCACACGCGCCCCCTGCGACACCGCTTCCCCGACCCACGCCTCCACACGATGGGCCGCGGCCGGAGCGATCAACGGTCCGACCACCGTCGAATCGTCGCTCGGGTCGCCGGCTTTCAGACGCGCGACTTGTAACAGGAGCTTCGTGGTAAAGAGGTCCGCAATGGAATGATGGACAAAGATTCGCTGCACGGAGATACAGGTCTGACCGGCATACCCGAACCCGCCGACTGCGCAGCGCTGTGCGGCAAACTCGAGATCGGCATCGGGCTCCACGATCACGCCCGCGTTCCCGCCGAGTTCCAACACCACCTTCTTCTTCCCACACTTGGCCTTCAACATCCATCCCACGGCGGCGCTGCCGGTAAAGCTCAGAAGTTTGAAGCGAGGATCGACGACGAGCTGTTCTGCCACGCTGTTGTCGCAGGGCAGGATGTTGAGTGCACCAGGAGGGAGCCCGGCCTCCAGAACCACTTCGCCCAAGAGTAATGCGGTCAGAGGCGTCTGTGGCGCCGGCTTGATGAGGATGGGATTGCCGGCGGCCAAAGCCGGAGCGACCTTGTGAGCGACAAGATTCAAGGGAAAGTTAAAGGGGGTGATCCCGAGCACCGGACCGATCGGAACCCGACGAAGAATGCCGAGATGGAAATCCGTCCCCGGCGTCCAGTCGAGGGGAATCACCTCGCCCGGAATGCGCTTCGCCTCCTCCGCCGCAATGGTAAATGTCTGGACGGCCCGATTCACCTCACGCTTCGCGTCAGCGATCGGTTTGCCGGCTTCAGCTGTCATCAGGCGGGCAAATTCCTCGCGTCGGTCATAGAGCCCGCCCGCGATCTTTTGCAACAGATGATAGCGGGCGTGGGACGGCAGGGCTCCCATCATGGCAGCGGCATCGACCGTCGATTGGATCGCAGCCTCGGCGTCGGCGGAACTCGCGTTCGACACCTCGGCGAGTAACTGCCCTGTAAACGGATTGTTCACGGGGACAACGGTCTCCCCGTGCCGCCACAGACCTCCAATCAAAAATGGACGTGGCTTCTGCAAGAGAGACGCCCCGCGGGTAGTGAAGACTTAGTCGGCGGACTTAACCGATGCTGTGGGGACTGGCTCAAGACTGGCCGCCTGCTGGGCGATACCGGCTTTAGCAATCAAATCCTCCGTACCCCAATCATTAATCGCCTCAAGCGTGAAGGCCTCATAGGTCGAGACGCCCTGGCACGTTGGACAATCCGGCATCGGCACCTTGCAATAGAAGACTTCTGACAAGCACGACATACACACCCAGTAGGCAGGTTCCCCCGCACGCTGCGGAACAGACCAAAACGATTGTGTTGCAGACATAGGTATTCCTTAGTGAATGATGGACTGACTGTTCTGTGCCACCGCCGTCGACACATGAGGCTCGGTGGGCTCTCCCCGGGAGCCCAGGGCAGTGGCCAACATGCGATCGATCTCCTCAGCAAAATCCTCGAACGGAACTGCGCCGGGGATCGCGATCGCCGGCTCTTTCTCAGTGGGCCCAGCAGCCGTTCGCATTAGAATAAAACCGGGGGTGCCATGAAATCCCCACCGGTTCGCATCTTGGCGATCCTGGAAAATGGATTCGAGATATTGTCGCTCATCGAAACACTTGGCAAACGCCGTCTGGTCCAAGCCAATCACCTTCGCGTAACCTTTGAACGCGCCCGAGTCTAAGCGGCCTCCTCCGCTGAAGAGCCGGTCGTGCATCGGCCAATATCGACCCTGGGCTCCAGCACAGCGCGCCGCCACCGCAGCCTCCACGCCGATCCCCTGGTCCGCTCGAGGATAGTCACGATAGACAAACCGCACTTTACCGGTATCGATATATTTGGCCTGCAAGCGAGGCCAGGTCTCCTGGAAGAACTTCACACAATACCCACAAGTGAAGTCAGAATACTCGATCAAAGTAATCGGTGCGTCCGCGCTCCCTCTGATTCGACCGTCGTCCGTAACCGACCCAGCACCAGCCTGAGCCAGCTGTATGAGAAACAGCAGCAACACACCGGCAGTTGTGCGGAGCCAGCGCGCGCCCATCATGTGCGGGGAGCGCGCTTTGCTTTTATGCGCTCCAGCAACCCGACCATGAGGAGAGGCCAGACAACCGTGGCATCGCTCAACACTTCAGCAAAACGCCCGCCTTCTTCCGGCGGCACAAACTTTCCCCACGAAAGTCCTTCTTGATAGGTACAGCCGCTCAACCCGCCCCAATAATCCGGTTCCGGACAGATGCGCACACCGTACTGGAATCGAGGCGGCTGGACATCAAGGCCGAGCCGCGTATTGCTGATCTCAATGTAGGGGCCGACTTGTTGCGCCCAATTGCGCGGCACGCCCCCGCCAATCGTAAAGATCCCACGCCGCTTGGCCGAGATGACTTGGCTCGCATAACTATTGAGATCGAGGTAGGGATTGAACGAGGGACAGGAGCGATGAATTGCGCGCAGCACCTCAAGATCACTGCCCCCTTTTACCTGCGCACGAGCCTGATCGAGCTCTCGACTCATGGCCCAGGTTCCAAGATCCAGCCCCATCTCGGAATCGGTAAACGCAGGGATGAAGACCGGGACTTTTTTCACATAGGCACTTTTGAGAATACCCGCTCCGTCATATTCTTCCGCGAGCGTCTTCCCCAGTTCCCGGGTGAGGATCTCTGAGGAAAGAGACTGGTCGTGATCCATCCGCTTCATCGTTTGGGCAACGACATGCTCAACATAGTTGAGGTTGGACTCCATCTCCAGCGTGTCGTAGACCCGATTGTAGCCCTTCTTGAACAACTCTTCATCAGACATCGACGGATGATGCCGATAGTGCGTTTTGCCAACCGACTCACTCAGTCCATGGGCAATCAACGCTCCGGTCGAGACGACACATTGCACCATCCCATGATCGATCATCGCGCTGATGATCTTGCCCATCTTGGCAATGGTCATCGCCCCTGACAGCGTCAACACGACGAAGCAGTCGGGATCCTCGATCATCGCCCAGAGCACTTCGTAGGCTTCGCCCAAGCGACGGCCTCCAAAGGCGGTCTTTCGCATGGCGGTCAGCAGGCCGTCGAAGGACCCGATCTGTTCCGGGTCGAGAGGCTCGAGCGCTTCGAGTCCATCTTGCGCCCCATCGCGGAATTCACGTGCACCCATAGGAGAGTCTACCTACCATAGAAGTGAACGGAGAAACGGCGCATTCTTTATACACAACCAACGATAGAGGCGTCAACGAAGTTGCATCTCAAGAAACCCTTCGCCGCATCCCGCTGCATGAGTACGTATGACCTGTTCATCCTAGCCGCGAGAATTGACGAGAAGATCTACCGAGCGCGGCGATTCCAGAGCCGCGATCAGTTCGACGATTCCAGGTTGCGTAGGAGTAGAAGGGATAGTTCTAACTTGACCGAATCATCCGCGCGCTATCATGGACGAAGCACGCGCGGCATGAGCGAGCTTGGTGTGGTGGTCCCAACGGGATTTGAACCCGTGTTTAAGCCTTGAGAGGGCTCCGTCCTAGGCCAGGCTAGACGATGGGACCAAACATCATTGACGTGGGATCAATCCGGAACATTAGCACAGGGGCTTTTCACTTTTCAATTCCTAACGACTCTGAGTAGTATTCAGGCCTCTGCACCGCTGGTTCGCCCACGACTTGACAGAGACGTTGGCATAGCCTACCTTGCGACAAACACGCGCGGCGGGCCTATGGGAGAGGGGATTCTTCGGCCGCCAGTCTCCTCTTCCCATCGGCAGACTCATGGTGGAACATGAACAACCCGCTCCAAATCAAAACTGCCGGCATCACAGACTCTCCGGAACTGATCGACATCGAGAAGCCCGAACAGGGCCTTGAGCTACACGTCGGCTCGAATGTGTTTCGAAACACGAACGGCGTCGTCAAGCTTCAAGGCAAGGAGCAGTTGGTGTTGGAAACGCACCCCCATCCATTGGCGTTGCTCCTGACGATGGACCTGTATGATGAGGAGGGAACCCGCGTCGGCCATATCCGACGGAATGCGCTCTCGGCACATAGCGCGGGCCGCTTCACCATCAACGTAAAGGCCAGCGACGAGGCAACCCCGGACGACCCTCCTTCAGTCACCGTAGCAGACCGAACAACTGGACACACGGTGTTCGAAGCCTGCCTCATGCAGAGAAGAAAAATCCGCATAACCGTGGGGCACTTCTATACCCATAAAGGCGAATTGGTCACCATCACCCCACACTACTGCCGCATCGGTACCGGCCTCACTCTGTTTGGTGATGTAGCGGAAAGCCGCAGCGGCGCGGCGGCAATCGGGTGATCATCTCCCAATAGACCCCAGCCTCAATTCACGCATTTCCGCTCTCTACAACCAAGAAAACGACATCCGACGCCACCCTGGCTCCTTGTTGAAACACACATCCTTTTTGACAAGGCGCAGGACTCCCGTACAATGGCCGTATGTCAGACGTCGTGAAACCGAGCGTGCAAGCCTTCTTGGTCTGCGACCAGGTCATCGAGGACAGCGTCACCAAAAAGAAAAGCCTCATCGGCCTCTTCACGCACCTACAGGCCGTGAGCTTTCCCTTCCAGCACTCACAGATGGGGCTGTATTTCTGTCTCACCGATGCCGAAGGGACCTATCACTTCGACATCGATTTGATCTACCTCAACAACGAACAGCTTGTCTGCCGGGCCACCCTTCCGAATATTGCTATCGGCGACCGCCTTCAAATTTCCGATTTCGGGATCAATATCCCCTCACTGGTCTTCCCCGCTCCTGGACGCTACGAGTTTCGCCTTCGCATGGAAGGGCATCTCATCGCGCAGAAAGACTTCAGCGTGATGCAGATGCCGACTCACCAAACCGCGTAGGACTCACGTCGCTCCCGCATCCCTCTCCTCCTGTGAGGCCTTTAGGGCCTTCTCCCCTGTGCCGTGCTTATGGTAGAACAGCCTGCGACGATCCGCTCTCGCATCTCCTAGGAGTCAACGACTGCGCATGTCTGAACAGGCTGGGGCTTCGAACTTTATTCGCGAGATCGTGGCCGCCGATCTCGCCGCTGGCAAACATGGCGGCCGAGTCGTTACGCGCTTTCCACCTGAGCCAAACGGCTATCTCCATATCGGCCACGCGAAATCTATCTGCCTGAACTTCGGCTTGGCTAACGACACCCCGGGCGGCATCTGCCACCTGCGATTCGACGATACCAATCCGACCACCGAAGATCCTGAATATGTCCAGGCCATTCAGGACGACGTCCGATGGCTGGGGTTCGACTGGCAGGAGAAGATGTTTTTTACCTCGGATTACTTCGAACAACTCTACGAGTTTGCTGTACGACTGATCAAGAAAGGCCTCGCCTACGTCGACACGTTGACGGCTGAAGAGATGCGTGCCTATCGCGGCACCCTGACTCAGCCGGGAAAGAACAGCCCCTCTCATGACCGTTCCGTCGATGAAAATCTTGACCTCTTTCGAGGCATGCGAGCCGGGGAATTCGCCGACGGAACCCATGTCCTCCGAGCCAAGATCGACATGGCATCAGCCAATATCAACCTACGCGACCCAGTCCTCTATCGCATCAGGCATACGACGCATTATCGAACAGGGAGTATCTGGTGCCTGTATCCGGCCTACGACTATGCGCATCCCCTCTCGGACGCGCTCGAGGGAATCACGCACTCAATCTGCACCTTGGAATTTGAAGATCACCGGCCTCTCTACGATTGGGTCGTCGAGCAGGCTGAAGCGCCGCACCGACCACAGCAGATCGAGTTTGCTCGCTTGAACCTGACCTATACCGTCATGAGCAAACGGAAACTGCTCGAGTTGGTCGAAAAGAAACTGGTGAGCGGATGGGATGACCCACGACTGCCGACGATCAAAGGACTTCGCCGCCGCGGGTATACCCCAGAAGCGATTCGGGCTTTCTGCGACCATATCGGCGTAGCCAAGCGCGAGGCTATCGTCGAGATGCAGCTGCTCGAACACTTTATTCGCGAAGACCTGAACAAACGAGCGCCCCGAGTTATGGCCGTGTTGCGGCCGCTCAAAATCATCCTCGACAACTATCCCGAGGACCAGTCTGAAGAATTGGAAGCCGTCAACAATCCGGAGGATCCGTCGGCAGGGACGAGGAAAGTCCCCTTCTCACGCGTCCTCTTTATTGAGCAGGACGATTTCCGTGATGATCCGCCCAAACAATTTTTCCGGCTCGCCCCAGGGCGCGAAGTGCGGCTCCGGTACGCCTACATCATCAAATGTGTCGAAGTGACGAGAGATCCGCAGACCGGCGAGATCACCGAACTCCATTGCACCTACGACCCCACGACTAAGAGCGGCGCCTCCCAGGAACAGCGCAAGGTCAAGGCTACCATCCATTGGGTCTCCGCTGCCCATGCTGTGAAAGCCGAAGTCCGACTCTACACCCCCCTCTTGGTGACGGACCTGGCGAAGGTACCGCCAGACCACGATTGGACGACCTATCTTAGCCCCACCTCATTGGAGCGAATCACGAGCTGCCTGGTTGAGCCCAGCTTGCGGCAGACAGCGCCCGGCACACGGTACCAATTCGAGCGCCTGGGATACTTCTGTACCGACCAAGATTCGGCCTTCGGCACACTGATATTCAACCGCACCGTGTCACTCAAAGACGCCTGGGCCAAGATCGAAAAAACTCAGCTGGCCCGGTAACGAACAAGCCGCCTCCCCCGTTCGCCAGGACTCTTCCAGAACTTCCCTCTCTTTCCGCCCTGTTGGACCCCCTGTACAGACTCAGCATCCCTGCTATGCTTGAGGCACTGGATAAAACCAATGACAGGAGCCATTTTACAGTGACAACCATCATCAACAAGAAGCTCAAAAGGGTCGCCTATCTATTGTTCCTCTCGGGAATGGTGGCTGGGCTGACCATGGCATCTCCTTCGCTGGCCACCACCACGCCAAACGGGATTGAATCGAGCGCGACCGAAGCGGTGAAGGGTACGATCAACGACCTGATCCAAGTCCTCGATGACGAAACCTTAAAGCAACCGGAACAGGCCGAAAAGCGGCGGCATGAAATCGAAGAAATCATCAAACATCGCGTGGATTACGAGGAAATGGCGAGACGAGCACTGGGAGCCCCCTGGCCCACGCTCTCCTATCGGGAACGGAACGAATTCGTCGACCTCTTCGTGCAACTCCTTCGCGACACGTTTGCAGGCCGCATCACCGAACGCTCAGACGAACAGGTGGTCTTCCTTGGGGAACTTCGAGAGGATGCCTTTGCCGAAGTCAAAGCACAAATGAAGGGACGGAAGATCAACACGCCGATCGACTTTCGGCTAAATCACCGCGCGCACGAATGGTGGGTCTATGACATCGTCATCGATGGAGCCAGCATCGTGAGCAATTACCGCTCACAATTCACCAGCATTATTCGCGACGTCTCGTATGTCGGGCTGGTCAAGAAGATGAAACAGAAGGCGGTTGCCGTAAAGGTCTTCGAACGGTCTCCGGCGCCGTAATCCTCCCTCTGGCCATCCGTCATACAGTCAGTTTCCATGTTTTGTTTTACCGTAGCTCTGGGTTTGCCGGACTAGCCGGAGCATGAGGTGCCGGCATGACGAGAAGCCTCGAGCCGGATAGAGGACCGTATGATTGAGTGTCGAGAATATCCTCGAATCCCCGTTGACATGCAGGTCTTCTTCTCCAGCACCAACAAGACAGACATCCGCGAAGGCACAATGTTCGATCTGTCTGCCAGAGGATGCGCCGTCACCAGCATGTCGTCAGTTCAGCCCGGTTCGACGGTGAGAATCCTCATCAGGGCGACCGATCTGGGTTCGCCCATCACGATCGAGTCCGCCGCGGTCCGTTGGAGTGGAGGTGGGGAGTTTGGAGTCGAATTCCTCGGCCTCTCGGAAATCGATCAGCGCCGCCTGCACCGATTGCTGCAAGTCGCCACCACGCACCAGATCCGCCCGAGTTGACCGCTGACCGATTCTCGGATTCAGCGTGGTACAATGGTAGGCATGACCTGCCCCCTCTGTCGCCAACCCAGCACCTGGGAAGGCAACCCCTGGCGCCCCTTCTGCTCTGAACGATGCCAAGTGACCGACCTCGGCACCTGGGCAGCGGAACGTTATCGCATACCGGGCCACACCTTCACGATGGACACCTCGCTCCCCGACTCGTTGGAGGGAGACGACGACACAGAAGCACAGTAAACCAGTTAAGATAAACAGCCCAGGGACAGATAGTCCATCTTCCCACAGAGCGCAACCGGTAATCCCCACCCAACAGTTTCACTGGCGGCACAATAGAATGACTGCGCGAGACGCTGGTTGTGATGCCAGCCTCGTTCACCTGTTTCATGGTTGGCAAGCCCACGGCATCTTGCTATGGTCACGGTCAAACCAGGCCTCTCACAAGGAGCACAAACCATGTTACCGACTACAGGCTATGCCGCGATGACCGCCAAGGCTGTCCTGCAACCTTTCGCATTTGAGCGACGAGACGTAGGTCCCCATGACGTGCTAATCGCGATCACCCATTGCGGCATCTGCCATTCGGATATTCATCAGGCCCGTGACGAATGGGGCGGCTCGATTTTCCCCATGGTGCCGGGCCATGAAATTGTCGGCACGATCACGCGGGTAGGGAGCGCGGTCACGCAGTTCCATGTGGGCGAGACGGCCGGCGGCGGCTGCTTTGTAGATTCCTGCCGAACCTGCCCCGCCTGTCGTGAGGGATTGGAGCAATATTGCGAAACAGGCATGCTCCTTACTTACAACGGCCGTGACAAAGACGGCCAGCCTACGCAAGGCGGTTACTCCACACAGATTGTCGTGGATGAGAATTACGTACTGCGTATTCCCTCAGCCCTGTCGCCTGCCGGAGCAGCCCCACTCTTATGCGCGGGGATTACGACATACTCCCCGCTTCGCCACTGGGGCGTCGGCAAGTATCACAAGCTTGCAGTGGTGGGATTGGGTGGACTGGGCCATATGGCCGTGAAGATCGGCAAGGCGCTCGGAACCGAGGTGACCGTCTTGAGTACCTCTGAACGGAAGCGAAAAGAGGCAGAACGGTTAGGCGCCTTCGACTTCGCCCTCACCTCACAACCCGAGACTTTTACACGACTACAGCGGCGCTTTGATTTTATCCTCGATACCGTTTCAGCCCCGCACAACTATAACGACTACGTGAACCTGCTCAAAACCGACGGCACCATGATTCTCGTGGGCGTGCCGGACAAACCGACGCTACTGGAACCCTTTCCGCTCATTCTGCATCGCCGCCGCATCGCCGGTTCGGTGATCGGGGGGATCCGCGAAACCCAAGAGATGCTCGACTTCTGCGCCACGCACAAGATCGAGTCCGATATTGAATTGATTCCAATCCAACAAGTGAACGAAGCCTACGAGCGAGTCCTGCGCGGCGATGTACGGTTTCGGTTTGTCATCGATCTTGGATCGATGAAGTGAGTCTTCTGGTATCGGTCAAGCGCCGGCAGAAGAACAACGAGCCTTGAAGTTGGTGTTGGACTGGGGGCGATCAGAAAAAATGGCTGGGGGACTAGGAATCGAACCTAGGTAGCCGGCTCCAAAGGCCGGCGTCCTACCGCTAGACGATCCCCCAGCGCGGTACGGAACCGAGGCATAGATCTGAGAGTGCGGCGCAGGAAAGATTATTGGCTGGGGGACTAGGAATCGAACCTAGGTAGTCAGATCCAGAGACTGACGTCCTACCGCTAGACGATCCCCCAACCAGCGCCCACAGTAATATAAGGCTCTCGACTTCGTCAAGATCGGCGCTGATTGGAGACAGGACCTTCTCATGCTTGCGAGGCCCGGTCGATCCCCTGGCGGAGCCGAAACAACGTCCGGTCTCGCCCCAACACCTCCATCACTTCAAAGAGGCCAGGGCTGGCTGTGCGACCGGTCAGGGCAACGCGAACCGGCTGGGCCAGCTGCCCCATCTTCACCCCCTCCTCCTCAACCAGCTGCTTGAAGGCCTCTTCCCATTTCTGTTTTGAGAAGGCAGGGAAGGCCTCGAAACGAGCGAGCAACTTGCCGAGGACCGGCACGATGGCCGGTGTCAAAAACTTCTTTGCCGCCTCTTCGTCAACCGTCACGGCCTGCCCCAAATACGGTCTCACCCAATCGACCATCTCCACGAGCGTCTTCGCCCGTTCCTTCACGAGGACGACGAGTTGCGCGAGCCAGCCGGCCGAGACAGTCTGGAGTTCGTCTTTCAATCCCGCTGCTTCCAAGAAGGGCACCAGCGCCTGAGCGACCTGGGCCGGCGGGCTGATCTTGATATATTCCGCGTTCACCCAGAGTAGTTTCTCGGGATTGAACACGGCTGCGGACGTTTGAACGTTCTTCCAGGAAAATTTCTCGATCAGCTCCTGGCGGGTGAAGAGTTCCTGGTCTCCGTGTGACCACCCAAGCCGAACGAGATAATTCACCATAGCATCCGGCAGGTACCCCATGTCTTTATAGGCCATGATCGAGGTGGCCCCATGCCGCTTCGAAAGACGGGCTTTGTCCGGGCCCAGAATCATGGGTAGATGCCCGAACTGAGGGACTGGAAACCCAAGCGCTTGGAAGATCGGGACCTGCCGCGGCGTGTTGGTCAGGTGATCGTCTCCCCGTACCACGTGGGTAATGTTCATCAGCGCATCATCAACAACCACTGAAAAGTTGTACGTCGGGTAGCCGTTCGACCGGAGAATGATCAGATCGTCCTGCACGTTATTATCGAACACGATCTTGCCCTTGATGAGGTCGTCGACCACCGTCTCTCCCTCCAGCGGAGCCTTGAAGCGCAGGGCCGCGTCGCTGGCCGGATTGGTGAGACCACGATCACGGCAACGGCTGTCGTATTTCGGCGACAACCCCTTGGCCTCGGCCTCCTTACGCCGCGCTTCGAGTTCTTCCGCTTTACAGATACACCAATAGGCCTGCCCCTTCTCAAGAAGCTGCATCGCATAACTGCGATAGAGGTTGATGCGCTCGGTCTGACGGAAAGGGCCCTCGTCCCAATCGAGCCCCACCCACTTCAACCCCTCAAGGATGGCTTGGATCGACTCATCGGTCGAGCGGCCTTGATCCGTGTCTTCGATGCGAAGGACAAACACGCCCTTCTGCTGGCGGGCAAAGAGCCAATTGAACAGCGCCGTGCGGACACCACCGATGTGGAGAAAACCAGTTGGACTGGGCGCGAATCTGACTCTGACCTGACTCATAGAATGAACCTGCGTCGTTGGAGAAACGGTCGGTATCTATAGCATGTGGGGAAAAGTGTTGTACAGAATCGGTTGTTGATCACTCTTTCATCTGGAGCGGCCTTCTGGTAAGAGAGCAAGAGGGAGGTCGTGATGGCTGAACTCACACAACCGGCAACGGTCCTCTCGATCACGGATCTCACGCCCCACGTTCGCCAGCTGGTTGTTCTTCCGAAGATTCAGAGGGTCTTATTCCAACCAGGTCAGTGGGTCTCCTTGCAGCTACCGATAGGCGCTAAACCACCACTCAATCGCGCCTACTCAATGGCAGAACCTCCCTCCCCTGCCAGACAGCTCACCCTAGTTTTCGATCGAGTCCCCGATGGAATCGGCTCGAGCTATCTCTATGGGTTAAAGACCGGCGATGAACTGCTGTTGTCTGGTCCCTACGGGAACTTCGCATTACCCCTCCCGCTCGATCGAGGTCTGCTATTCATCAGTCGCTATACCGGGTTGGTCCCGATCCACTGCATATTGAAACAGCTGGCGGCATCGGGCGCACTGCCACAGTCCATCCTGATTGCGGTCGGTCCGGCTGAGGATGAATTGCTCTACCACGATGAGCTGCTCGCCTTAGCCGCGCGACACCCATCGTTCCAATATATGCCAGTGGCGGTGATTGGGACGGACCAGGAAGTCGTCGAGGCTACCGTGAAATTGCTTCGACCGCTTGTCACCGGCAGACCAAAAGTGACGCCACTGCTCAGCGGGGTCAAAGGATTCGTGCGACCGCTGCGGACTTATCTTATGGAGAGAGGATACGATCGAAAAGAAGTCAAAACTGAAACGTACAATTAATGCCCTTCTCTCACCAGGTTCTTATTAACCGCCGGAATCTCGACAACAATGTCTTTCGTCCCGTTTGGCACACATTGGCAACCGAGCCGTGACTGTAACGTGGTCATCGGCGCTTCCTCCAGCTGATCGAATTCATCGTCCGTGCCTTCGTTACAGCTCTCAAGCCCCTGCTTCACGATGACGTGACAGGTCGAACAGGCACAGACACCCCCGCAAACATGTTCCAACGCAACCCCATTGCCCATCGCCACGTCCAAAAGACTCCCTGGGAGCCCCGTCGGGCCGTAGGGAATCTTGACTGGATCGACCTCAACCTTCGTCACCACGCCGTCAGGGGCGATAAATGTAACGGTATAGGCCTGCCTGGGGAGCTCATAGTCAACTTTTTCAATATAGGGATTGGTCCCGCCCATATGCCCGTTCCTTTCTCAGCCCGATTCAGCTTTATTTCCCGTTGTTGACAGCGCAGAAACCGGCATGCTAATCTTAGTCCGACCTTATTGATCGGAGATCATTATAGTCTCCGACCGTGGAGATCGGCAATAGCAATGTTGAAGATTTCAAAAAAAGCAGATTATGCCCTCATGGCCCTTCAGCACATCGCTGCTGTCCAGTTCGGCGACGTGACTCCGGGGCGCGTGGTAAATACGAAGGAGATCGCGGAAGAATATAACATTCCCCTCGAGCTGCTGGCCAAAGTGCTCCAGACCCTTGCCAAGAATGCACTGATCGAGAGCCACAATGGTCCCAAGGGCGGGTACGTGCTGGCCCGGCGCGCCCACCAGATTACGATCGCACAAATTCTCGAAAGCATCGAGGGCCCATTGGGTATTACCGATTGTTCGCACGAGAAGGATGGAGAGTTCTGCATGCAGCGGGGAAATTGTAATATCCGCACACCGCTCTTGAAAGTCCAGGACAGCATCGCCCAATTGCTCAATAACATGACCCTGCAAGACATGATGGGTGGCACACCCCTCATTACGATTCAGTCTCCCACGGCACAAGGAGTCGAACGATGAAACTGCCCATTTTCTTGGACAACCACTCCACGACACCGATGGATCCACGCGTATTGGAAACCATGCTCCCCTACTTCGTCGAGAAATTCGGGAATGCGGCCAGCCGCAACCACGCCTTCGGGTGGGCCGCGGAAGAAGCCGTCGAAAACGCCAGGAAGCAGATCGCGAAGCTGATCAAGGCCGATCCAAAAGAGATTGTCTTCACGAGCGGCGCCACCGAATCGGACAATCTCGCGATCAAGGGCGTGGTGGAAATGTACAAGGACAAGGGCGACCACATTATTACGTCGTCCACCGAACACCGCGCCGTGCTCGACACCGTCAAAGTGTTGGAGGGCAAAGGCAAAGCGACAGCCACCTATCTCCCCGTCGATAAATTCGGGATGGTCAGTCCCGAGGATGTGCGGAATGCGATTACAGAGAAGACGATCCTCATCTCCGTCATGTTGGCGAACAATGAAATCGGCACGATCAATCCCGTCAAAGAGATCGGCAAAATCGCCAAGGAAAAGGGCATCCTCTTTCACTGCGATGCGACGCAGGGCGTCGGCAAGATCCCGGTCGATGTGCAGGATATGGGGATTGATCTCATGTCCTTCACGAGCCACAAGATGTACGGACCCAAAGGGGTCGGGGCGCTCTACGTGAGAAAAAAGAATCCTCGGGTTCGCATCGTGGCACAAATGGACGGCGGCGGGCACGAGCGCGGCATGCGCTCCGGGACGCTTCCGGTGCCCTTAATCGTGGGATTCGGGAAGGCCTGTGAACTCTGCGAGCAGGAGATGGCCAAGGACACCACACGATTGATTGCGATGCGCGATCGGCTGGAGGCCAGTATCATGAAGGCCCTCGAAGAAAGTTATCTGAACGGCCATCCGACCAACCGGCTCCCCGGCAACCTCAATATCTCCTTTGCCTATGTGGAAGGCGAGTCGCTACTGATGGGCATGAAGGATATCGCCCTCTCGTCCGGTTCGGCCTGTACCTCGGCCACATTGGAGCCGTCCTACGTGCTCCGCGCGTTGGGGGTCGGGACAGAGCTGGCACACTCTTCGATCCGCTTCGGTCTGGGCCGTTTCAACACGGACGATGAGATCGACTATACGATCAAGAAGGTGATTGAGATCGTCACCAAGTTGCGCGAAATGTCCCCGCTGTACGAGATGGCAAAAGAAGGCGTCGATTTGAAATCAGTCCAATGGGCGGCCCACTAGCGGTAATTGAAAATTTACAATTGTAAATTATAAATTTGGGAGGGAACCATGGCCTACAGTGACAAAGTCGTCGATCATTTCACTAACCCCCGCAACATGGGGAGCTTCAAGAAGGACGAGGAAGGGATCGGCACCGGCATGGTCGGAGCTCCGGAGTGCGGCGACGTGATGAAGC
>Ga0315290_10000211_pt1 | contig 35774 bp, 20 predicted proteins | sample YL17G12_0_MG_FD_203627 | JGI IMG/M metagenome (GOLD analysis project Ga0315290, IMG submission 203627) | Sediment microbial communities from Yellowstone Lake, YNP, Wyoming, USA - YL17G12_0 | ecosystem: Environmental > Aquatic > Freshwater > Lake > Sediment | place: USA: Wyoming | collected... | reverse complement strand
CATCTTCCCCCCCACCCCACTTCTGACCTCTGACTTCCCCCCCCCATCTCCCCAACTGGTCCGCCCTCTGTCTTCTTCCTTCTTCTCTCTTACTATTGCCTAGTGCCTATTGCCTATTGCCTGCTTTACCCATCTACCCATTTACCCATCTACTCATTCACTCACCCAATTCTGTTAAGAAGTGGGTGCAAACATACTACAAACCACATACAAACATAGTGCAAACATAGTACAAACCACATCACTTTTCATCAGAATTCATCCAAATCTCGCCGAATTTCGCGGTTTTTTCTTACCCATCTTACCTAATCGTTATAATCGTTACGCAAAAATAAGCACTTACATCAATTCCAACAACGTAAAATAAGCACTTACAGCAATTCCCCACAACGAAAAATAAGGAGTTACGTCCATTTCCACCGAACCAAAAATAAGCACTTACATCAATTCTCCGCCTCAAAAAAACAATCGCCCCCACGCACTGTGGTAGCCCATTATCTCGCTATCAGAACGCAATAATTGCGCTCTAGCCGCCTTTACAGCCTCGTCCTACCACCTGTCTCCGCTCAACATATCCGCGAAACAAAAACGGCTGCCTTTCACATAACCCATACAACTGCAATATGTTACAGCCGACTTGTTGCGTGCCGGGCTTGCTTTGAACCGCGATCCTTTAGCGGTTGGTATAATATTTGCTACTGTTTTCACGACGGACTGTCTCTATTGTGAATTGTCTGTATGTCAATTCAGGGCGGCCCACTTGGGCAAGGAAGCCACGAAATAAGGCAGGGATGCCATGCGAATACGAACAAATCAGCTCAAACTCAAGAAAAAGCACATCGTCGCCAAGCGACGTAACTCCCTTTGTATTGAGCAGTTAGAATCCAGACTGCTCCTTAGTGCCATTGACATTGAGTTACTGCCGCTAATCGCACCGTCAGCTTCGGATGAGCTTACCGACCTACCCGTGCCCGAATCGCAAATAGACATAGGCGAGAGTTTCTTTATAGAAGTATGGATAAAGAACGCCGATGGCGCAACTGATGAAATAATAGGGGGTTACATAGATTTTTCATTCGACGAATCGCTGGTAACGCCCGGAGCGATCAGTCATGGTGGTATCTTTACAGAGCTTACCAGGGGCACGATTAGCCCTGGCCTGGTCGATTATCTGGGCGGGGCCGCGGGCTTTTATCAAACCGGCATGGGGGTCCAGCAATGGGCGCGGCTGGGTTATGTCGAATTTACCGCTGAAAACGCGGGTACGGTGGAGTTTGAGGCGAGTTCAGGTAACATGAAGTTTTGCCGCGACCCGAGCGGTCAGGTCGAATGGGACGATATCGAATTCAACAATCCCATGGCTAGTGTAACGATAAGTCAGGTTTTGCCAACGCTTTACATTGATGATGTGGCAGTGGTGGAAGGTGATGATGGGACGGTGGACGCGGTTTTTACCGTAACTATGTCACAGGCGAGCGAGTCGCCGGTGACGGTGGCTTACAGCACGGCTGACGATACGGCGGCGGCAGGAGATAACGACTATATATCGGCTGACGGTACACTGGTCTTCCTGGCGGGCGAGACGGAAAAGACCATTACGGTCACGGTTAATGGGGATGCGCAAGTCGAGCTGGACGAGACATTTATCGTCGAGATCAGCAATGCCGGCGGCGAGGCAGTGATTGCGGACAATCGGGGTGTGGGCACGATTCTCGCGGATGATGTGCGGACTATTTCAATCGGCGATGTCACTGTAGTCGAAGGCGATGCCGGGACGGTAAACGCTGTTTTTACCATAACCATGTCGCCGGCGAGCGAGTCTGAGATAACGGTGGATTACAGCACAGCTAACGATACAGCGGAGCTTGCTGATAATGATTACGAGTTGGCCATAGGGTTAATGACTTTTTCGCCGGGGGTGACCGTAAAGACTGTTACAGTAAAGGTTAACGGGGATACGGAAGTTGAACTGGACGAGACGTTTTTTGTCGAGATCAGCAATGTCAGCGGTTTGGCGGAGATTGTGGACGGTCAGGGGGTGGGGACAATTGAAAATGACGATGAGTACACACCTGCTCCGCCGTCCTTTTCCATCAGTGATGTGACGGTTGACGAAGGCGATGCCGGGACGGTAAACGCGGTTTTTATGGTAACCCTCTCGCAAGCGAGCGGGTCCGATGTGACGGTGTATTACACTACAGCCGACGGCACGGCGAAACTGGATGATAATGATTACGAAGCGGCCTTCGGGTGGATGACTTTTTCGCCGGGGGTGACCTTAAAGACTGTTACAGTAAAGGTTAACGGGGATACGAAAGTTGAGGGGGATGAGGTGTTTGTTGTCAACCTTAGCGATGCCAGCGATGGGGTGGAGATCAACAACGGTCAAGGGCGGGGCACAATCCAAAATGATGATTCGGAAGTTATAACGGAACCTGAGATTGATGTGGAAATCGACGGTGACGATGATGTTCATAGTTACGGTTTTGGCCAGGTGACTGTCGGTGAAAGTTTATCCAAGACCTGTATCATTCGCAATGAAGGTTCGGGGGTTTTGACGGTCAGCCAGGCGTCGGGGTTGAATGAGCCGTTTACACTCAACCCAATGAATGGAAGTGGTGATTCGGATGATTGGACTTTGGCGCCTGGGGTTACGGCAACGTTTGTCGTTACTTTTGCGCCAACTGGCGATGCTAATTACAGTGGTGCGTTGACGTTATGGAATAACGATATCGATGAAGGTGGTTATGCAATCACTTTTTCCGGTGCGGGCGTTGAACCGCCGCCACCACCTCCTCCACCACCGCCGCCGCCACCACCACCACCGCCACCGCCGCCACCTGACCCTGAACCCGAGCCTGAACCTGAACCCGAACCTGAGCCTTCTGAAAATATCGAGCCGACAATTAGTTCGCTTTCTGACAGTCCCGATCCTGTCATCCAGCCTAGCAGCGTTACGCTCAGGGCTAATAGTGTAAACGACAGTGACGGTAACATACTGCAGGTGGAGTTTTACCTGGACACCAATAATAATGGCAGTCTTGATGTCAGTGTGGACCAACGATTGGGAGCGGATACGAGCGATTCGGGCGGCTGGTCATGGTCTCAAGCGAGCAATAATCTGCCTACAGGTACGATCCGTTACTTTGCCCGGGCGCAGGATGATGCCGGGGCGTGGAGCAATACGGTAAGTGCGATCGGCACGATGGTTGAGGCGCCTAATGTTGGGCCGAATATTGGCTGGCTTGGCGACAAACCTGACCCGGTAGAGCAGCCGAACGAGTTGACACTGACTGCATATAACGTTGCAGACAGCGACGGTGCAATCATTAACGTGGAATTTTACCTGGACTCCAATGAAAACGGCAGTTTGGATGTTGGTACGGATATCCGGTTGGGAACGGACACGAGCGGCACGGACGGCTGGTCGTGGAGCGGATCGACCGAGGGTCTGCCGACGGGCATAATTCGTTACTTTGCCCGGGCACAGGATAATGATGGAGCGTGGAGTAATACAGTCACTACCATTGGCACAATGACAAGTCCGTCGGGGCCAGCACTGCCGCCTGAGCCACAGGAGCCGGCACCGCCGTCGGAGATTGCGGTTTTTCTGGGAGAGACGGAGATATTCGACGGTCAGGATGAACCGATCAATATGGGGACGGTGTTACAGGGCCAAAGCGGTCCGGTTCTGACGTTTACCGTGCGCAACGACGGGGAGGGGGCGTTAACTCTAAACGATCTCAACTTACCGGATGGGTATATTCTAATCGAACAGTCAGACGAGCGCCTGGAGGCGGGCGAGTCTGGTACATTTACGGTTCAGCTTGCCACCCATACGGTGGGGTCCAAATCGGGTGAGATCAGTTTTACAACTAACGACAGCGATGAAAACTCGTTTAATTTCGATATCAGCGCGCAGGTAATAAGAACAATACCGGTGGTCCGCAACAAAGCAAGCTACCAGGATGGAAACGGGCAAACCGTTATCGTTTCACTTAGCGGTCCTGGAGTTTTTGAGATTTACTGTGTTTCGGATGGTTTTTGCGATGCCGACTCGATTGTTTTGTCCGGTACGACGGACGAATCGACGCTGACAGTCAAGACCAAAGGCAAAGATTCCGAGACGTCGGTGGGTGATATTGTGGTTGAGGGATCACTCAAAGCGATCACAGCCAAAACGACAGACGTGCAAAGGGGTATTGCCGTTTCGAAGAGCCTAGCGGGGCTGACGCTGGACGACCTGAGTGAGAACTGTCAAATTACGACTACGGCGGAATCCGCCACAGGGTTCAAACTCAAGGCCGATGAGATTGGCGATGCGGTTACTTTTGACATAGCCGGGACGGTTAAGAGTTTCCAGGCGAGCACGTTTGTCGGTGGTTCGTTATTTGCCGACAGCATCAACAATGTCAAGATCAAGGACGGCACATTGGGGGCTGATCTTGTCAGCCGGGACGGCGCGATCAATTCGGTGTATGCCTATAAAGCTATCGAAGGTGATATTATTTCCGAAACTTTCATCAAGAAGATCACAAGCAAAACCGGAGGATTGATCGCGGGTGTGGAAATAAGAGCGAACAACGGTGCTATCGGCAGCGTCAATCTGGCGGGTGATATGGCCGGGAAGATAATAGCGGCCGGTCGAATCGTGCGTTTGGCCAGCCGTGACGGAACACTTAGCGGCTCGGTCCGAGCGATCGATCAGATCGGCACGGTCAGTTTCAATAGTATCAAGAATGCAACCATAAGTTCGTATAATGATATTAAAGCTGTTTTGGCCAAGGGGAGCATTGTGGATTCTTATATCCTGGCCGGTTATGACGTGGGCGCAGACGGAGAGTTGGGGGACGTAGCCGGCTATGGACTTAATCCGACGGGCGCTACACTGAAGACCATCAGGACCGATGGGGCAGGCAGCTTCGATGGTAGTTTCGCTATGGCCGGGGTGCAGCCCTACTACAACACGGATACCGGCAAGTGGGGGGTGGCTCCTGAAGGCCAAGAAGTAAAAGCCAACTTTGGGGAAATCGGTCAGGCCAGCCTGGGAGAGGTTTTGGAAGGCGATTCGTCTGATCCGTACGGTCTGTTTGCCGCGTCACGTATCGGTAAGGTAAATGTGACGAGGGTGGCAGGCGGGGCCAATGCGGCCGACTTCCAAACAAGACCCTCTCCCTGAGAGAAGGATTTGATAATGGTTAAAAAACTTTTTGCCATCGCTGTTTGCCTGGTTTCAGCCTGCGTATGCCGGGCGGTTTGGGCGGATGAGCTATATGTTCCTTCCCAGTACGGAACTATTCGTAGTGCTATAAATAACGCCAATGACGGCGATACAGTCATTGTCGATGAGGGTGTGTATTCTGAGTACGTCAACTTTCTTGGTAAAGCGATAACGCTGACGAGCACTAATCCTGACGATCCTGCGGTTGTGGCCAATACCAGGATCATAGGCGGCGTCAGCCCAACCGAGTGCATTTATAACATCGATGACAGCGACGACCAGATTAATATCGGTGACTTTATGCTATTCAGGAGAGCCTGGGAAACCGTACCCGACGATCCAAATTGGGATGAAAGAGCTGATTTTAACCAGGATGACTCCATAGATATTGTGGATTATATGTGGTTCAGGCGAAATTGGGAGAAGTACATCGACGATCCCGACATTGTGTATCCGCCCGGCATCGATCCGCCCGATAGCGATGGTCAGCCTGAAGGTTTGGTTACTTTTGAGAACAACGAAGGGGTTGATTCGGTTGTCGCCGGTTTTACATTGACCGGCGGGGTCGGTAGAAATGGTTTTGGCGGCGCGGTAGTGTGCTATAATGCCGGCGCTACCATCAGCAATTGTATTCTCGATGGCAATCATGTTACCAAAAAAGGAGGAGCCATCTTTTGTCAGAACGGGGCCGGTTTGATCGTCAGCGGCTGCACTATAAGCAATAACACCGCTGATCTCGGTGGTGGCGTTTATTGCTTTAATTCGCCCGCGGTCACTATCGAAAACTGTACTTTTTACCGTAACAGCAGCAACAGCTCGGGTGGGGCGGTGGCTTTAGACAGTGTCGGCGAAGCTACAATCAGTAAATGCTCGATAGAGCAAAACACGGCCAAGGCTAACGGTGGGGGCATTTATTGTTATTACAGTTATGCGGTTGTTACCGACACATATTTTACAGCCAACAAAGGCAATAATGGAGGAGGTTTGCATCTCAAGGGCAGCAATGGTGTGCTGAGAAACTGTACCGTTACCGGTAACATCGCTGCGCTCGGTGGCGGTATTTACTGTAATGGTACCAATGGTCCTGAGATTTTCAATTGCGTTCTGGCCGGTAATCGGGGCACGTCCTCCATCGACGATGTCGGCGGCGGACTGCACTGCATGACCGGGAGCAATCCTACAGTGCGAAATTGTATATTCTGGCTCAATCTGCCGGGGCAGATCGCGGCGCCATACTCCAATCCGGAAATCAAGTATTGTCTGGTCGAAGGCGGATGGGGCCTGAACAACGACCACAATATCAACGGTAGTGTCAGTGATCCGTTCAGGCAGCCACACTTCAGTGTGGAAGGCTATTGGGATCACAACGGTACCGAAAGCGATGACAGTGACGATTTTTGGGTTGACGGTGATTATCATCTGCGGACGAGTCTGTCTTCGAGATCACCTTGTATCGACGCCGGCGATCCTGACTTTATAGGCGAGATCGATCATGCCGACATTGATGGGCATCCCCGCCTGTTAGGTTCCAGCATCGATATGGGTATCGACGAGACGCTTTCCACCGACGGCAGGCAGCAGCGAGTTTACAACAGCAATCGGAAAATATGGTACGAGACTATTGAGGAATCATTGACCGGCGCACAGGAGGGAGACGAATTGGTTGTCAACCCCGGTCGCTATCTCGAAAATCTCCGGCTCGACGGCGACCATAACGTTCCCACCGGCATTACGCTGCGCAGCAAACAGCCCGATAACGATAAATTCGTTGCTGTTACGGTGATCGACGGCAGTCATCCGTCAGATATCGATTACGCTTCGACTATTTACATCTCCGATGGTAACCCTGGTATCGAGAACAGCAGCGTTATATCCGGCCTGACTATAATCGGGGGCGGCGGTACATCCTTTATGGCAGGCGAACGGTACGGGGGCGGTGTTTTCTGCCTGGGAAGCAGTCCCACTATAACCAAATGTGTGATCTCGGATAACAACGCCGACTGGGGCGGAGGTGTTAGTTGTTCCGGTTCTGGGGCGTCTATTACCAGTTGCGTTATTAAGGGTAACAGCGCCGATCAGTTCGGCGGGGCCGTAGCGCTGCGCGACGCCAGCAATGTAACTGTTAATAGTTGTGCGATCGTCGGCAATACAGCGGCCTCGATTGCCGGGGGACTCTACTGCGAGGATACATCCGGTTACAACGTTAACTTGTGTACCATCAAAGGCAACAGCAACTACGGTTTCTGCTCCGGCGGCAGCGGGGCAATTACAATCGGGAGCACTATTCTATGGAACAACCAGATTGACGATCCTAATAATCCGGACCAGATTTTCGCGGATCCCGCGAATGTGACTTTGAATTACTGCGATATACAAAACGGATGGAGCGGACCGGGTCAGGACAACATCGAGGACGATCCTGATTTCGACGGCTATTACACTGACAGTGACAATCCCAATACCTGGATCGAACACGATTACCGGTTCAGAACCACTTCTCCATGCATAAATGCCGGTGATCCCGATTATGTGGACGATCTCAACAAACTCGATCTCAGTGGTAACAGTCGGGTCGCTTACTGCCGGGTCGATATCGGCGCGTGCGAACTGGCGGACCTGAGTCCCGAAGGACTGCTTAATGTGGTCAACAACAATACTCAGAGCGAATGGTACTGCGCTATTCAGGAGGCGCTCGATGCCGCTAAGGACGCCGACAAGATCGTGATATCGCCGGGCCGTTATTATGAAAATATTTCTATCGGCAACAAAAAAATAACGCTCAAGGGCACGGCGCCCACTGATCCCAATGTGATCAACGCTACAGTTATCGACGGGAGCAGAATTGAGATAAGTCAGCCGTACCAGCCTGACCCCAATAATCCATTATACGCTTCGACGGTCAGTCTGCTGCCCAACCAGGCGGGGGAGGTTACCATAGAAGGTTTGACTGTTACCGGCGGTCTCGGTTATCTGGATGACAATGACACGGTCGAGACCGATGACGATCTGTGGAAAGGTGGCGGTATCTTTTCCGCCTATAACAGCGATATAACTATTTCCCATTGCAATATAATATCCAATGAGCAGGCCGATCTGGGCGGCGGGATATATCTTCAGGCAACTATGAAGGCGACCATCGACCACTGCATAGTCAGCGATAATAAGGCCGACGCCGACGGCGGCGGTATCATGCTGCTGGACTGCAACGATGTGGAAATCAATAACAACATGATCGTCGATAATCAGGCGGCGATGGGTGGCGGGATATTCGCCGGCAATATTGAGCGAATTAACCTGGAATTCTGTACGATAGCCGGTAATGAAGCAACCACCGGCGGCGGGCTGCAACTGCTGGATGATTGTCAGAATGTTTCCCTGGCAGACAGCATTTTCTGGGGCAACAGCAATGGGCAGATTGTCGATAACGATCCCAATGTCGCCGATCGGATTTCTGTTATCTACTGTGACGTGCAGGGCGGCTGGGAAGGGGACGGCAATATCGATGCCGATCCGGTTTTTGTCGATCCGGGCAACGGCGATTATCACCTGGTGAGCGGTTCGCCCTGCATCAACAAGGGCATTGACAACTATGATTACGAACAGGGCGATCTTGATATCGACGGTCAGTCGAGGCGGGCTTATTGCCGGGTGGACATAGGCGCTGACGAAGCCGACCAGGTCGATCCTCAATATCTATCGCAACTGGTGAACCTGGTACATGTAGCGGGGAACACTACGGTGAGCACATGGTATCGCGGGATTTGTAAGGCCCTTAACAACACCGTAGATAATGATGAAATCATAATCACCAAGGGGCGGTACTTCGAGAGCATCATCATTAACCGCAACGGCCTGACGATCGGAAGTACAGATCCCAGCGATCCCGATATTGTCATGTCCACTGTTATTGACGGCAGTCATAACACCACTGAAAGCGCTTCTGTTATAACTCTCGCGCAGGGCCGGGCTGACGATGTCGTTATCAAAGGGCTTACCGTTACCGGGGGGTTGGGTTATCTGGATGACAATGGTACCGGCGACGCTTCCGACGATATAGTCAGGGGCGGCGGTATTTTGTCTATAGACAACAATAGTACTATTATCACCAATTGCGTTATCAGCGGCAATAATGCCGAGTTGGGGGGCGGCCTCTATCTTGCCGAGGCGAACAATGACGATGCCGGCTTATCTTCTACTATAAGTCATTGCGTCATAAGCAATAATATCGCCGAGCGGAATGGGGCCGGGATAGCGTTAGAATACTGCGGTCACGTCGAGCTGCACCATAATATAATTGCGTCTAACAATGCCGATCAGGCTGGCGCAGGGATATTTGCCGATTACGTCTGGGATATAAACATCGAACATTGCAGTATTGCCGATAATCAGGCGGAGGATTCAGCCGGCGGTATAAGGATCGGGCACTGCCAGATCGGCATCGCTATCACAAACAGCATTTTATGGAATAACGGTTCCGATCAAATCATCGATGATTCCGGGCTGCTTTCGGTTACGTACAGCAATGTAGAAAACGGCTGGAACGGGGCCGGTGGTAATAATATCAGCAACGATCCGCTGTTTTATGATACGCCGGGTTTCTGGAGTGACAACGGCACCGTGTCTGATCCAGATGACGATTACTGGGTGGACGGCGATCATCATCTGCAATCTCAATACGGCAGATGGAACCCGTCCTTGAAGGATTGGCAGACCGACAGCGTGACCAGCCCGTGTATTAACGCGGGTGATAGCGGTGGTGAGCCGGTCAACCAGGGCGCCTATGGCGGTACGTCCGAGGCGAGTAAATCCGAATAGGCCATTGCCGGCGGCGGTCTGAAAAAACGCTATAAAGGTATTATTTTTAAGGAATTATGGCTTCGATAGCCGGCCAAATTCAGTCGGTATCGGATGTGTAGATGACAGGTTTAGCAACAAAGTCGGCTTTTGGCTTGTTGCGATGGAACTGACAGGTTGATTGATGGTCTAACCTTTAGTAAAATGAGGGAACAGTCAAAAACGTGTAACGAAAGTGGATACCGGTGATCAAACGTTTGTGGTATATCAATGCGTCTTTGGCATTCGTAGCGGTAGTGGTCCTGATTGCGGGCCTGGTCCAATTGGATGAATATGTTTCCGTATCGGCCTCGGCTCAGCAGAAATCAGGCTTATCCAGCGGAAATGGGCTGTCCGGAGGCAAGGGCAGCGATGGACTTACCGGTAATAACGATTCCGGTTTGATGGCGGCTCTTCGGCTTTATTCTGAGCGATGGGAGCCGCCGTTTGGTTCGGTAATGATCTCAATTGCTCCGTCGGAAGTTGCCGCTGCCGGTGCTCAGTGGCGTATTGCCGGCGGCAAAGGATGGCAGCCAAGCGGGGCTATAGCAGAGAAGGTTGCTGTTGGTTCTCAGGAGGTGGAGTTTAAACCAGTGGCGGGATGGGACGTTCCTGAGAAAACGACCGTCAATGTTTCCAAAAAACAAACAACTAAGCATTCCGTGACCTACACAAAGACACCTCCACCGGAATATGGTTTACTGAAAGTAACGATTGCTCCGCAGGAAGTTATCGATCTGGGTGGGAAGTGGCGAGTGGACGCTGCTGGGCCGTGGCAGGACAGCGGCGCTACGTGGGATAAAGCCCTGGTGGGTTCACGCAAGATCGAGCTTAAACCGGTATCAGGATGGGACCAGCCGGCCGGTTTGAACGCCAGGATATCCAAGGACCAGCTTGCAACCGTATCGGCAGCCTATACCAAGACTAAGGTTGGCAGCCTTACGGTGACAATTACTCCACCGGGAGTTGTGGCTGCCGGGGCGCAATGGCGAGTTACAGGTGGACCATGGAACAATAGCGGGGCTACGGTCAGTGACCTGAAAGTCGGGGCATCTTCAATTGAGTCCAAGCCCATAGCCAACTCCAAGTGGATCACTCCCCAAGTGCAACCCATCGAGATATCAATGGGCATAGAGAATCAGGTTGTCATAACCTACGGCCAACCTAAGCCTCCTCCTCCGAGATTTACCCTTGTTGGCACGATAGAAGGATATAATGGCGGACTCGCCTGGATCAAGAAATCAGCACAAGAGAATAAAAGCGAAGCGTTTTTTGTGGGTGAGACGATCGATAATTACACACTTACTCGAGTGTCCGATGGTTCTGTTGTATTGACTTGCGAAGGTTCGGAGTTTCCTCTTGAGATTTCCAACTCTTCGCCGGCGCCAGTTGTGGAGCCATCTAAAACGAGTCCACCACAACCGGGACGGACTTCGAGGCCCAGTTATAGACCTCCTCCCAAAAAGGAAGGATGAGGAAACATGCCTAAGCCCATTGTTGTCAGATATTCAAGTTTGGGCAGGCATCTCACTGGGTGTTTTCCCGGTGTAGTCGTGATAAAATTGTTAGCGAACGTGTAGCCGCCAGGGAGCCGACTCGGCCGGGCGATGTAGTCGAAAGGAAAAAGATACTGTTTTAGGCTGGCGATTGGGACTGGTGCGGACTGAGACATCCAGTTGTGCGGTTGCCCAGAGGAGGTCGTCATCGAAGGACACTTTGATATGTTGTGCGTTCCAGGCATCCAGTATCAGCGAAAAGGCCCGCGAGCCAAGCAGGCGCATCGCTATTTCCTGACCGGACAGATGTGGTTCGCCCGGTTCGACAAATTCGCCCATCCGGTCGTAGTCGTGAGCAGCCAGGGCCAACAGGATTTCATCGACGAAACGTTGGATAAACTCACGTTGCGGTTTAAGTATGGCGTTTTCAGTATTGGAAACGGCGGTATCCGTGGCAACCCTTTGCCCGACTCGGCCGGCGCAGGAAGCCAACAGTATTGTCATAAGAAACAAAGGAATAATTAATCGGTTGCAGTTCATCGATTTAACCTGTTTTTATGGAGCGTGCCTGAAAAATGAAAACTCATAATCAAGACAATTATAATAACCGCGAAGCCGATGACAAGGCAAAGGTTAAACGGTCACATCTCCCGGATTGTCATACTGAAAACTCTTTGTCAGGGCCGTTGCGAGAGGGCAAATCATGGCGGGGGCCATTGAGTTTGCGAAGTTGGCCCGTTGCTATTGTATTGCTGTTACTGACTGTTGTGCTGTGGACCGTCGTCGGAACGGGCCGGGCGGAACAAGAAAGCAGCAGCAATGATCAATCGGCCCAGGCCGCAAATGAACAGGGCCAAAAAGAACAGCCTCAAGCACAAGAAACACAAAAAACCGACGACAAAGAATCCGCGGAGAAAAATGGTAAGTCCTCCGAAAAAAACTCGTCGGCTTCTTCCGAGCAGTCTGACAACGGCGAGCAAAGTATCGGCAAAAGCGGTGCTCCGTCGCCTGAAGATGAATTTTTCGAGTTGTTTTTACAATACTCCGAGGCTGAGAAAGGGAATCCCGATTCTCCCGAGACCCAGGCTTTGAAAAAAAAGCTTGACGAGGCAAGGGTAAAAATAGACCAAAAATTAGAGCGGGATCCTCATGTTAATCTGCAAGAGTTGCCGGCCGCTCCTGACCAAAGCAAACCGCAGATACCTGCAATCAAACGGTCCGCAGCCTCTTTACAGCAAAACGCGGAAAGAAGACCTCATCAACCACAGACCCCACGCCGCAATTCCTGGAGGAACCCGCCGCCACCACCGCCACAGGATGCTAATCAACCGAATGCCAAGTCAGCCGAAGAAAACGAGCCGCAGGACAAGGACCAAACTCCTTCCGAGCAGGTCGAGGCCCAGCCCGCCGAGTCAGCCGAAGAAGAAGAAAACGAGCCGGAGGACAAGGACCAAACAACTTCCGAGCAAGTCGAGGCCCAGCCCGCCGAGTCAGCCGAAGAAAACGAGCCGGAGGACAAGGACCAAACAACTTCCGAGCAGGTCGAGGCCCAGCCCGCCGAGCCTGCGCCCGAACCCCCGGCATCCGAGGAGCCTCCTTCTGTCGGCGTCGTCAAAGAGTCCACCGACACTGCCACTGCCAGTAAAGGGGAACTGCCCACAATCGAGCGGTTGGACGGCAACGTCAAGATCAAGACGACCGGCGATCTTATCGACGTCAACATGCTGCTCGAAATGATCGGAAAAGAACTAAAACTCAATTTCATCTACCCCAGAGGCACAATGCCCACCGGACAAATGAAACTGCAACAATACGGTGATATACACCGCAGGGAGCTACTGCCTTTGTTGGAGTCAGTACTGGCTTTTGCAGGTTTCCGCATGGTAAAAGACGGTCCGTTTGTGCAAATAGTACAGGACTCCGAGGTATTCAAACAAACCGAAATATTTACTCCCTCAATATCGAAGCCTACAACCGATCCGAACGATTTGGTAGTAGTCCAAGTAGTGGAACTGGAGCACGTTACGTTCGAAGAAGTCAAAGACAAATTGGCTCAACTCGTTCCACATCCTTCGGTTATCACCGCATCGCCCATCGACGGCAATCATCTTTTCATTACCGACTACGCGTGGCGAGTTCCGCGTTTGCTGGAGATAATCACTCTGATCGACCAACCCGGTCCGGAGCGGCATCTGAAGATCATATCGCTGCAATATATGTCAACCTCAGATGCCAAGAGAGAGGTGTTAGCCCTGCTCAAAGCCCTAAATGCTCAGAGCGCTACGATGCCTTCCGGACCGGAGCCGGCGAAGCCGGCAGCCGATGATACAACTACTACCTCGCCCGGGAGAAGTTCCAGGGTCACAAAAACCGTCCCACCCACTCCCACTCCCGCTACTGTCAAAAAAAATGAGCCTGATATTCTGGAGGACTCAAGGACCAATCGCCTTTTTGTGATCGGTAGCGACGAACAGATCGAACAGTTTGAGCATTTGCTGAGCCTGTATGATGTTGATCAGCCCGGTCCCAAAATCAAGCTGACAGCGTTACAGCCGGAATACGTTTTGGCCAAGGATGTAAAGACATCTATCGAGAGTCTGATCAAAGCCCTGAACGCGCAAGGCGGACCGGTGTCCGCCCAGCCGCAGCCGCAGCCCCAGCCAGACCCGCAGCCCCAGCCCCAGCCCGAGCCCAATCCCGATCAGCGTAGAGCAACACCATCCCAAAGACCGGCCCCTACCACTGTCAGCAAGGCCAAAGACCAGGGGCCATATATGCAAGTGGACGAGAGAACCAATCGTCTGCTGGTTGTTGGTTCGCAGGAGCAAATCGAGCAGGTCGAAGAACTGTTGAGTCTGTTCGATGTGCCGGTGCCGGGTCCGGAGATAAAACTGGTGCCTCTGCCGTTAGAACATGTTACGGCCGTGGAGGTGGCCGCTCAGATCGAGGGTCTGATCAATGCTCTGAATGATAAAAGCGAACCCACATCGACAACGCCGGAGTCACCAAAGGGCGGAGCAGCCGTTCCGCGTCAGCCGAGCAGCAGTCCTCCTTCCCAAGGTTCACCCACGAGCAGCAAACCCGACGACAGCAAAGGGCCATACATACAAGCGGACGAGAGAACGAATCGTCTGCTGGTTGTGGGTTCGGACGAGCAGATCGAGCAGGTTAGAGAGTTGTTAAGTTTGCTTGATGTGCCGGGGCCGGGTCCGGAGATAAAACTGGCGGCTATGCCGATCGAACATGTTACAGCCACAGAAGTGGCCGAACAGATCGGGAATCTGGTCATGGCCCTGAACAACGAGCAAAGCGAAGCCGCGCCAACAATGACGGCGCCACCGGATGATAAAACACCCGCTCCGCATCAGCCAGGCAGCACCCGTTCTCCCTCCAGAGCTCCGTCCAGCAGCAAAACCGACAGCAAAGGGCCATATATACAAGCGGACGAGAGAATGCGTCGTCTGCTGGTTGTTGGTTCGGACGAGCAGATCGATCAGGTTAAAGAGTTGTTAAGTTTGCTTGATGTGCCGGCGCCGGGCGGTGAGGTTAAACTGACAGCCCTGACGCTCAAATATTTACTGGCCGAAAAGGCCACCGAGCAGATCGGCGAATTGATCCAGGCCCTTGCTGAACAGGAGAACGGTGAAACTAAAAACAGTACTTCCAGTCCACGACAACAACCCGGACCCACACCGGGCGAACCAAGACCACCGGCAACACCTTCAGGTTCGCAACAGCGAAGCCGAAGCAAATTTGTCAAGACTTCTCCGGGAGGGCCGTATCTGGTGGCCGAGATCAGGACCAATCGGCTTCTGGTGATCGGTAACGACGAACAAACCGAACAGGTTCTGTATCTGTTGAGTCTGCTTGATATTGATATCGATTTGAATTTGGTACCGTTGCGGATCAACCATGTTATGGTTGCGGAGATTGCTTCGCAATTGGCGGATTTGATGGTGGTTCTGACGGAACAGGAAGAAGTAAAAACACTTCAGGGAGTCTCCCGAGAATCGACTGGAACCTCATCCCAGCCAACCGCCCCAGGGGAGTCGCGGACTCCAGCCAGCCTGACGTCGAGCCGCAGTATGAACAGGATGGAGCAGCTTATTGTTATTGTGCCTAAAGGTCCGTATCTGTTGCCTGCTCAAAGGACCAATCGCCTGCTGGTTATCGGTAACGACGAGCAGATCAACCAGGTTAAGGGCCTGTTACGCCTGCTCGATGTGGATATCCATCTGAAATTAGAAGCGATTCAGATCAAGCATATTCTCTCTTCCGACATAGCTCAACAAATAGCTGATTTGATTGCGGTCCTTAACGAACAGGAACAGTCTGGCGGTTCTTCCCGACGAATGTCATCGAGCAGCTACCAAATGGACCAGATGTATCCTCAACAAGGCCGGTATGAAAGTAGTCGGTATGGAAGCCGCCGCATGTCCACAGGTAGTCAGGGCCGTCTCGGGGGGATGGGGGGAATGGTCAGTATTGAGCCTGGCGGTCCGCATATGCTGCCCGATGAGAGAACCAATCGCCTGCTTATCGTCGGTACCGAAGAGCACATCACTCAGGTCAAAGAACTGCTGCCGGTACTGGATGTGCCGCCCGGCGAATACAACCGGATGCAACTGAAGATTTATCAACCACAATATGTCGAAGCAGCGGAGGTCCGGAAGATACTGGACGATCTGGCTATTACCAAAAAAGACAAAGATAGCATGCGTCCGCGGGATCAGGCAGACCGGTGGAGGGATTCCGGTTCGCGGATGGATTACGGGCAGCGGATAGATTACGGGCAGCGGATAGATTCCGGTCTGACGGGACTGGAACAACCACGTGTTGGCGAGGATGGGCAGATACTCTTTGGTCTGGAAGAGCCGGAAATCCGCGTCGCTATTCAGGAATCGACCAACAGGATATTTATTTACGCCGCGGAATATCAGCTCCGCGATATCGATGCGGTTATGGAGCATATTGATATGGACCCGAATGATGCACTGGGAACATATCGAATTTACAAATTGGAGAATCAAACGGCCGAGTTTGTCCAGAGTTCGCTGGAAGCGCTTCTGGAGGATCCCAGGATGTCCCAGGCCAAGGAAAATGTTGATATCCCCGGCCTGGAGCGCAAGCCCACGATCGTGGCCCTTAAGGACATTTGTTCTGTTGGCATTCGCGCCTCCACCAAGCAGCACCAGGAGATCGAGAGAATCATCAAGGAACTCGACAGGCGGATGCCCCAGGTTCTTGTCGAGGCCATTCTGGTACAGATCAGTACGGACGATGCGCTTAAGCTGGGGATTTCCGCGCAGAACGCGTATGGCGTGGGTGGAACCCAGGGTGATACGCGGGGAATAGGAGGTGTTTCACCGTTTGGTCTCACTGGCATTAGTAAAGCGGCGGGAGAGAAAATGTTTGCCGGCGGGACCGGCGGTACGGTAGCCTTCTTTGATGATGACTTCGTCTATGCCACTTTGGAAGCGTTGCAGACCCAGACTAATAGCCGGGTGATTTCCAAGCCGCGGGTGCTGATCAACAGTGAGCAGGAAGCTGTTATTAACAGCAAACGGCAAAAGCCCACCACCAAATTTACGGTAACCGGTATTTCCGGCACTCCGGTGGTTGAGTTTGCCGGTTATGTGGATGCAGGCACAGAGTTGAAAATTAAACCCAGCGTCAGCGAAGGCAGAGAAGGTAGAGACTTTCTGAGCCTGGAGATAACGCTAAGCGTTGACAACTTCGAAGGTGAGGGTAGCCAGAATGTTCCGCCTCCTAAATCGTCCAACAATGTAACAACAAACGCTACGATTCCCGATGGAAAGATTATTATACTGGGCGGTCTGACGCGAACTACAGACGCGATAACTGTCAACAAAGTTCCGATTCTGGGAGATATTCCTCTGCTTGGCGTACTGTTCAGAAACACGGTGAAGTCGCAGGAAAGCGGTGTTCTTTATGTTTTCGTAAAGGCCAATGTTGTAAAAGATGTGAACTTCGAGGACCTGGAAACTCTCACGGAAGAAAGCACCATAAAACTGGGAGAATTTGAGATTGATTATGAAAAGCAGTCGTTTATTCCCGGTTTGCCCAATGAGCCTTCAGGCCCGCGCAGCCGTGCTCTGGATCCGGAAGATTATCGAGCGGAAGACCTGTAAGAAAGTACATAGAAACAGGGCATGGCTTGTGGAGAATGGAAAATTATTGGCAAAACGCTGTTAACATCGCGAATTGATACGACTATAATGATTACATTATGAAAGAAAAATTACTTGAAATAGCCCGCAAGAGCAAGATTATTGATGCCGGGATGCTGGAAGCTTTTCTAAAACAGCATTCTGGAGACGGGGAACGTCTGGATATGGCGTTGCTGGAGTCGGATGTTTTTTCGGAGGATCAGGTTCTCAAATTGTTCGGTGAACTTTTGGGTATCCCCTTCGTTGAGCAGATAAAGCCCAGCGAGGTGCCCGCTGAATTCGTGGCTGCGGTACCGGCCAATTACGCCCAGCACCACGGCTTGGTGGCGACTGGCATGAACGATTATGCCATGACGATCGCTACCAGCCGGCCGTTTGCTCTTTATGCACTCGACAACATTGCCAAAATGGTCAACGTTCCACTGAAACCGGCATTTGCCACTCGTGCCATCATCAATACGGCCATCAACTCCGCTTACGAACAACGGGTTACCGTCCTCGGCGATATTGCCGATGAAGTAGATTCCAGCTCGGGTAACATAGAAGGGATACTCAGTGAGGTCGCTTCTTCAGAAGATCTGCTGGATGTAGTCAATCGACCGCCGGTGATTCGGCTGGTAAACGATATTTTGTTTCGCGCTCTGCAGTTACGCGCTTCGGACGTACATGTTCATCCGCTGGAGCAAAAAATACTCATTCGCTATCGTATTGACGGAGTGCTCTACGATATGCTCAACCTGGACCAGCGTATTCTGTCCGTTGTTGTTTCGCGTATCAAAGTTATGTCCGGTATGGACATAGCGGAACGGCGTATGCCTCAGGACGGCCGCTGTAGTGTCAAGATCGGGCCGCGCGAAGTTGATTTGCGGGTCAGTACCGTTCCGACAGCCTTTGGCGAACGGACCGTTCTGAGACTGCTCGACAAAAGCACAGGTATCTACAGCCTGGAAAACCTGGGACTCGGCGAGCGGGATTTCAAACGAATTGACCGCCTGCTGGAACAACCGTACGGCGTTTTCTTTGTCACCGGACCAACCGGCAGCGGCAAAACCACCACCCTGTACAGTTTTCTCAAGCGTATCGACGCCACCGAAAAAAACATCATGACCGTAGAAGACCCCATTGAGTATCAACTGGACGGTATCAGTCAGATACAGGTTACCAGTAAAAAGGGCATGACCTTTGTCACCGCTTTGCGTCATATCCTGCGGCAGGATCCTGATGTGATCATGGTGGGCGAGGTCAGGGACCATGAAACAGCGCGTATGGTTATACAGTCATCTCTTACCGGTCATCTGGTTTTCAGCACTTTACACACCAACGATGCTGCCGGAGCCATAACCCGTATGTTGGATTTGGGGATCGAGCCTTATCTTGTGGCTTCGTCCATATCCGGCGTTTTGGCACAGCGGCTCGTTCGCAAGGTATGCCCCAACTGCAAACAATGCATCACTACCGATTCGGACCAGATACGTGAGCTCGGCCTTGATTCCGCTGCTTTTAAAAGAGTCTATCGTGGAACGGGATGCGAGAAATGTTTCAATACCGGGTATCTGGGCCGCACGGGAATTTATGAATTGATGGTTGTTGACGATGATATTCGCCAGTGCATTTATAAGCAGGGCACAGCGGGTATTATTAAAAAAACGGCTGTCGAAGCAAATATGACAACGTTAAGAATGGACGGCCTCCAAAAGGCGGAAAAGGGGATTACCTCACTCGAAGAAGTAATACGGGTGGCACACTCCGATGATTTTTAAGTATATACCAGGTGAGACGGGCCGCCGGGTATTGGTTGACTTATTATGGACTTTTGAAACAACTTTTGCTGCTAACACAAACTGATCGATTATTATGCCGACTTTTGAATACATAGCTTTGGATAAAACCGGCCGTCAGACCCGGGGAAATATCGCCGCCGAATCGGCCGCCGCGGCCAGACACTTATTGCGCAATCGGCAACTGCACGCCAGTAAACTAAGCCCCGTCAGCGAAGCGGCTCATTCGGGGCGCATGGAGTTTACTCGCCTGTTCTCCTCACGTCGGCGCCGGCAGGTGCTGGAGTTTACTCGCCAGTTGGGTACCATGGTCAGGGCCGACGTCAAACTCACCGAGTCGCTGGAAGTGCTTATCTCCCAGGCGAGCGACCGTAGATTCACTCAGGTACTGCAAAACATTCGAGATCAGGTTATGGCTGGTGAATCTTTGGCTAACGGGCTGAAAGAGTATCCCAGTTGGTTCGATGCGATTTATGCCGCTATGATTCGGGTAGGTGAAGCCACAGGGAACCTTGGTCGATCACTCAGTCTTTTGGCCGATTATATGAGCAAGAAACAACGTCTGGAAGCGAAGATCAAAGCCGCGCTGACTTATCCGATTATCCTGGTGGTCGTTTGTATTATAGTCACCACGGTTTTGATGACCTTTGTGGTACCGCGAATAACCAAGATTATTACCAGCACAGGCAGGCAACTGCCCATGACCACAAAAATCCTGATGGGCACCAGTGATTTTATGCTTAATAACTGGTGGCTGATTCTGCTGACGCTGGCGATAATCTGGTGGGCCTTCAAAAGGGTGTTGGCCACGACAAATGGTCGGATGGCATTCGACCGTTTTATATTAAAAATCCCGATAACCGGCGAATTGGTTCGCCAAAGCATTGTGGCACGTTTTAGTTCCACGCTGGCTGCCCTTATTCGCAGCGGCCTGCCCATGGCCGACAGCCTGCAGATCGTCTCGCAGGTGACGGGAAACGCCGTGATGGCTGATGCGGTTCGCCAGGCGAGGGAACGCATTATTGCCGGGGCCGATGTCGCCACGCCGCTGCGAGCCAGCAAAGTTGTGGGACCTGCGGTCGCTCACATGATCGCCGTCGGAGAAAAAACCGGTGAACTCGAAGACATGCTCCTTTCCATATCAGACAGCATCGAAGAAAGCACCGACGCCAGTGTTCAAAGAATCAGTTCGATTATAGAGCCGGTTATTATCGTCATTATGGCCGGTATCGTCGGGTTTATCGTTATGGCAGTTATGCTGCCTATTTTCCAGGTTTCCGACATTAAGATGTAATAAAAAAAAGAAAACAATTACAAATAATCACAGTGTTTTTTGGTAAAAGGAGAATTTCGATGAAGCAAACTAAAACCAAATCTTTTTTTTCGCATCGTCACATGGGTTTTACCTTGGTCGAACTGATGGTTGTAATAGCGATTTTAGGTATCATGGCCGGTGTGGTCAGTCTGCAGGTGATTTCACGTATTCACAAAGCAAAGATAGCCACCGTCAAAACTCAGATCAAAATATTTGAAAATGCCATACAAAATTACAAAATGGATACCAGTCAATATCCGGATAATTCAATGGGGTTGCTGGCGCTGGTGGAAGAGCCGCCGGATGTATTCGGTTGGGATACGGCAGGATATCTCAAGGACGGCAAGCTCCCGACAGACCCCTGGGGTTATGACTATTTCTATGACTATACCGGCGATCCGCAGCGGCCATACGAAATTTGCAGCTTCGGCGCCGACGGCAAACCCGATGGCGAAGACGAAAACGCTGATATCTATGCCTATGAAGAGGCCGAAGAATTTTAAATATTCTGACCTGACTTTGCGTATAAGCAACAACACCCTTAACCGTAATGAAATGGCAGTCCATGGTCTTCTTGTTAGAAGTAATCAGATGTTTCGCGGCAACAATAACATTGACGACCACGTAAGAAACGAAGTTCGTATCAGAAATCACGGCTTTGTCATGATCGAGGTTGTAGTGGCATTCTTTATAATAGCCCTGCTGCTTGGCATTGTAGCGCCGGACATGTCCAGCCGAATAACTCAGAACCGCCTGGACGAAGACGTAAACAGGTTTGCCAGGACTCTGCGTATGACGGCTGAGATAGCCGTTTTGCGCGGTTGTCATCTGGACGTTGTCATCGAGGTGACACCCGGCTACTACACCGTCTATGAGCACAGAGAGGAAGGCTACGATGAAGAAATTGAACCGATCGTCGAACAACAGGGACTGGATCGTTGCTATATCGAACAGGTCGGGCATGAAGACGGTTCGCATCAGTATTCCGGCGACCTGATCTTGCGAGCAACGCCCCAGGGATGGGAAAAATCCGTCACCTTCGACCTGATCGATATTCCAAACGAGCATTATCGTTTTTTGAACTGTGGCCGCCTGACCACACGCGTAGTTGTGAGTAATCGTCCGTTGGAACTGATCGAGCCGCAGATGGAGGTCTCTATGACCTCCCCCATTTAACTGTGAGAATCAATAATGCTCCGTACATCTGAAAAAAAAACCGGATTTACCTTAATAGAGGTTATCGCTAGCTTAGCGATATTAGCTGTTCTGCTTGCCGGTGTGATGGTGATATATCAGCGTACCGTCGATTCTGTCGGCAGGCAGATAATGCGTGAACGCGCTATGGCGGTGGCACAAAGGCACATGGAGGTGCTTCTGGCACACGCACAGGAGCCAAATGTCATCGGCCTGCCGATCCGAGACGAAATAGACCCTCTTTTTACCTGGCAGTTGGACCTGAAACGGATAATGGTTGACTCCGACTCACCCAGCCCGGGAGATTTCGCCAAAACCTTTATCCAGGCAACCGTAAAGGTAAACCAGGCCGAAGCAGAGGCTGGTGAGCGTTCTACAGTCGAGCTGATTCGTTATTTCGCTACGCTAAAGCCGATACCGGGTCAGCCGATCGCGGTTCCGATCGCGCCGGAGTTGCCGCCATGGTATCTTGAACTACAAGAAAAACTAGGTCGCGAGCCGACTATCCAGGAAGCCATTCAATGCCTGATAGAAAGCGGTCAGTTGCCGCCGGACGCACTTGAAGAAATTGGCGAACTTGAAATTGACGAAGAAAATGAAGGGGAGAATGTGGAGTAGCAGGAGAAAGGTGGACTGCTATAACGAAACTTTTACAAATAGTACTGCCTGGATTGGAAAACAGAAAACAAACATGAAACGTTCGGGTTCCTCAGTTTTAGAGTTGATAGTAACTTTGATTATTGCGGCGATGGTGTGCGCTGCCGTACTGGAGATACTCTCTCAGATCGGTGACCAGCACAATGTGATCAACCACAGACTGGCTCAGCAGGCTTCTATACAATACAGTATGGACAAACTCTTATCCGACATCATCGCCAGCGCCCAGGCCGACAGCAAATTCGAAGTCGAACACAGCTCTTACGGTCAACTTGAGACATCTCGACTTACCATCAGTTCGGGCCCCGGCGAGCAGGACAAACCGATTGCACAGATCGACTGGGTAGCCGTACCACGTTATGAACAGGAGGACCTGGTCCTTTTCCGCCGGGAGATCAAACCCGCTGACACCGATAACGCTATGTATATTCCTCTGTGTGAAAAACTGTACTCGTTTCAGGTGGAATTGCTCGACGCCGATGGCGGCATTTACGGCGACCCCAATACTAGTCCTTCGCTCATTGAGGTGCAGGCTCAATTGTTTCGCTCGGACCGACTCGACCCACAACAGCTATTGACCGTCAACCGCACTTTTTGCCTGAAGAGATTCGAATTGCCGAAATAACCATGAAAATCAATTACAAACTATCGAAAAAAAACGGATTTGCACTGCTGCTGACGCTTATGGTACTGGTGCTGCTGGCCGGTCTGATTGTGGAGTTCCAGGCCGACACGGCCATACATGTCAGAGCCAGCAACTACCGTGCCGATCACCTTCAGTGTCAATACGCTGCGGAATCCGCCTTGATAATTGCTTCCCAATTGACACGGGATATGCTCGAGAGCAAAACCCCGCGTACGGCCAAAGTCCCAACGCCCCAGGACCCCGATGATCCAAATCTTGCCGAGCCCGACGATTTGGAGAATCTCGACGATCTGACCGATCCGAACGACGCTGCCGATCCGAACGACGCTGCCGATCCGAACGACGAAATGGGGAACATTGCAACACTGGCGCCGTTCATACTCGTTCAGAAAACCGTTCAGATCGGACCGGCCGTCGTTGACATAGAAATTCATGATGAAAACGCTAAATATCCACTTTATTGGCTTTTACACTCGCCTTTTGAAAAAGAAACAGAGCCTGTAGAGGACTCGATCGGACGGCTTGGCGAACTGCTCGATGTGGAATCCGATGAGGCGGACAACGATATAAATTTGGCGTTGGATATCGGCAAGCGAGTCGAAGTCCTGGAACCTACGATTTACCTCGCCAAACAGCGGTCCGCCAAAAATAAAAATGGCGAAGTCCGCATATTATGGCGACCGCGGCGTATCCAAAGAAAAAACAGTCCTCCAAAACCCACACCTCCTGTCAGCAGTGAAGACCTTCAAAAACAGCATTACCAGGCTATGGGCGCTTTCATCCGGCAATGGCACGATGAAACCGCCAACACGAAAAGTGAGTTCCCTGAAAACGATTTGACCATGCGCCCAGAAAACTTTACCGACTACCTGGGTTATTGGGGACATACAAAGATCAATGTTAACACGGCCCCGCCTGAGGTTATGGAAGCCGCCTTCCTGCCGTTAGGAATAACGCAAACCGCGATTCAGGCTATTGTGGAGTACCGCCAGCAAAATCCTATCGACAGAAGGTTGAATCTGTACGATATCTCCGATGAAATTGACAGGGATATTTCACGGGCTGTCCAGGTATTGGCTATACCTACCAGTGACACATTTTCTATTCACATAAAAGCTCGATTGGGCCGGGCCAATTACAATATTTTGACCGGCACTTACAGAACCTATAAAGGCGCATTTGTCAATTATGCTTTTTCCCAGGGAGACTGACCATTGGCCAAAAAAAGTTGTCTAGGCATACATTACACCAATGCTCAAATTACCACGGTAATGATCGAACAGCAGGCTGATCAGTATTGCTCCAATGACCCACTGAAGGTGACTTTGGATGGCGAGTCGTCAGACGGGCAAAACCTGTCACTGATTGATCGGACAGGGCAAAGCCTCGCTTGTCAACACACAAAAAAACCTCCGGTCGCGCTAGCGATGGGAGGCCATCTTTATCAAAGCCTGTCACATCATACCGAATTTTCCGATATCCAGCAACTCAATCAGACTTTGCGTTATGATATTGAGGAAGATTTCGCCACCAATGCCGACTCGATCGCGCTATGTTATCAGCAAAGACCTTCTGCTTCGTCCGGTTTGGATTTGTTGGTGCATATAACCAATCGCGACCAGCTCGAAAAACTGCTCAGTGAATTCGAACAGGCCGATCTGGACGCCCTGGTGGCGGAACCTGATCTTGTTTCCTGGACGCACTGGCTGGTGAACGAACAGAATCAATCTAAATTGCCCAACCATGAATCACTGATTGCCGTGGGCTGGGCGGTTGACATTTTATATATCTTGGCTTTGGACCCGCACAGTCAACCGGTTTTAGCACGCAGTCTGACTTGTTCGACCGGCGAGCAGGCGCAAAAACTACTCATGAGCGAACTGCCACGCAGCCTGGCTTCTTTGCCACAAGATCAGCAACCCAGGCATTTGCTCTACCACAGTAACGGTTTGAATCCGGATCGCATCGACGAGCTTGCAAGGCGGCTCGGTCTTCAGACGCAGGCTGTCTCGCAACCTGATATGGCCTGCGCCTGTGCCACTGGCGTTGCGCTGGGCTGGCTGAAACAATCTACCAACACCGACTTCCGTGCGGACGGGCTTACGCCACATACCTTGACAATGGCCAAACGCAGGGCTTTTTACGGTCTGGGAGTTGCTGTATCATTTTTTCTGATGGTCTGGATTTTCCTTATGTACGTCCATCTCGACAGGTATAAGGACATTGAGAAACGTGCCGGAAAAGAACTCCCTGCCGCATGGGAACTGGCGTTCGCCGGAACGAAGCAAAAACCGCCGCGAATATCCAATAACATTCCTAAAGACATCAGTCGCCGACTGGACGAGGCAAGACAAAAATACCGCGGCAAAACTGTCAGGACCCCGTCGGATTCCGCCAGTAATACGCTGATGCTGGTCTTTCAGGGCCTGAACATATTACCGGAAAACTTCGATCTTGAAATCAAGTACCTCTCGGCCTCTCCCGATTCCGCCAGTTTTGACGGTTCCGTGCCAAATATGGCTGAACTGGAAAAGTTGTTCGGCGTTTTTGACCGTCAGGATTCTCCGATGGAAATTAACCGTTCGGACTTCAGAGAGATTAGCGACAATTCACAGGGCCAGACCAGTAATCGGCGCAACTTCAAAATGCCGTTACAGCTAAAACAAAAAGACCAGAAGAAAAAACGTTGAGCAAAAAAAGAAAATTGTTCCACCTTCTGCGCTCCGAGATCGAAAGGAAAAATCAAACATGGCTTCTAACGTTGACTGGCTGAAAAAAAAACAGGTTTGGATAACCGCTGTTCCGGCTGTTTTGGCGATCTGGGCCTTTGGAGTTACGGTGAAAATGCTCGACCAGCGCCGAGCTGCCATTAATCAGGTGGACCAGGCACAGCTGGTCTGGGACAAGGCCCTCAAAATCGAATCAATCTCAAAACAAATCGGCAGCGACGCTCTCTTGGCCGATTCGTTGCCGAGAAATTTGAAACGCATCGCCTCCGTCCGACGGTGTGTCAAAGACGCCCTGATCATAGAATCCAAATGGACGCGCGGAGAAACATCAGAAGGAAGATCTCAAAAGGACGGTTCGTCGATCTACACCGAGACTAACAGCTTCAAAGACATAAGACTATTGCAGATTGCCATGTTTGTCGATTCGATGGAGCAAAACGATCCCTCTGTCAGATGCGATTCGGTGACAATCAAACCTTCCAGCAATAAAAAGAAAGACTCGTGGGACGTCGATATCAAATTCAAGTATCTCAAAGCTGGTTCACGTTCATCCGAAACCTGATTCAACCGGCTATGGCAGGCCGTCGCTCACAATACTATAACCAAAATTGGCATTATGGGTTTTTGCTGTTATGGCCGGCGCCACGGGGTTAATAAATCTCCATCCACAAATCATCGCTGCTTTTGTCTGTCGTGGCCGGAGCTTCTTCAGGAATGTCTAAAGGCATCTCAATGACCTCCCAGGGCTGTTGCAATCGTAATTTTGCCTGGCGATTGACAAGCTCGTTTTCGTCGATGGTTGACACCCAGTTGAGGTATTCCGTCAGGTCGGCTATGGGTTCCAGTGAGTAAACAGCCATGAAACGGACAAACCATTCCGGATCGCTCAGCAGTTCTCCCAGGCGTTGCGCAGCGGTACTCCCTGCCGAAAGGCTCAGACCCCGAAAACTATAGGCGCTCCACGCACGCACACGAAAATCACTGTTATTAAGGTTATCTGCGAGCAATTCACGAATCGAATAGCTGTCGATCTTCTTGGGGAGATAGTCCAACAGGTTTTTCTGTGACAATTCCTCTTCATGCAGCAGACCGCTCATCAGTCTGGCGGACTGAATCCGATTATTAGTCGAACCGGTCCTCAAAAATTGTTGCTGAACCGACAATCGATCCGGACTTGGTACAAAACTTTTGCGAACGAAAGTAACCGGTTCCGGTTGAATCTGGGGTATCCTGCCGGTAATCTTGCCGGCTGAATCAATAACAGGATCCAGATAAAGATGGACCGTTACTTGATACGTTTGTTGCGGGTGCTTTTGCAGAATTTCACGAAGGCTTCCTATATTAAGGTGTTCGACGACACTGTTGGATTGGCTCGGCGGCAAAATCTGGTTCTGAACAAGATGTCGATGTGCCAGCGGCATCTCTTTGCCGGTATCCTGCATCCCCGAAGCCTCAACCTCGGCCGTAATCAGAATATGCGGGTCCAGAAAACTGCCTGGGCCGACGAACAAGGTGGTATCGCTTATGTTGGTCAGATATATCTGACTAATAATAGGGTCGTCATAGTTGAATGAGTCGGTTTCCAGTTTCATCTGACAGTGAATATATTTCTCGGGCGACTCCACAAGAGAAAGTTCTTTATCGTCAAACTCCTTGTTTAGTGATGATTCCATCCTGTCTTCCATGGCCGACGGTGGGGTAATCGCAACATTATTCTGGCCGGGAATGGCCGGTGTGGTTTCTTCCGGAGGCGGTAGCGGTTTCGCTGCGAGTTCCTGCAGTTTTTGTTCGATCTTTTCCGTCAGGATTCCTGCTCGGTTGACATCGACAGCTTTTAGTCTTGCCAGGGCCCCGGCTTGTTCGTTGCGAGACAAAAGTATTTCCACCGCCGTCATCGCCGCGATGGGATCGTTGGGATCGCTGTTTGTCAGCAACGCCTCACCCTGATCCCACTGGTTGTTCATGACGTGCGCATAGGCCAAAATGTTACGAACACGGGTATCCTGATCGGCATCACGATAAGCGATTTGGGCGTATTCAAGGGCGCCGGCAGGATCCGGATTGATAAAACAAAAAAACCAGGCCAGTTCCGCACGCAATGCCGGGGCGCTTTGTTGAGCCTGGCCCAGATTATCAATGGCTTTTTTGATTGCCTGATTCAGAACGTAGGAGGCCTCCTTGTCTTTTTCAAGCTTCTTCATGGCCAACGCCAGCACCCCGTTGACCAGCAGATCATCCGGACGGCTCAGCAGGTAACCCTCAGCCAGTCGGACACACGACTGATATTGTTTGAGGTTATACGACCCGACCAGTTGTTTCAGTTGCAGTTCTTCTTTCACCCCCGGCGGCCCAGGCCTCAATCCCAACAATTTGTAAGCGTGTTCATAGTATTTCTGCGACAGTTTGCCACAGCCGTAACCTTCCAGAATATCTATTAAATTCAGCGTTGTCTGCAAATCATAAGGATTAGCGTGTAACTGCATTCGCCGGAGAATAACAGCCAAAATCTTCCTGTTCTCTGCCGCATTTTGCTCTCTGGCTTCTATCGTTTCCGGTGGTGTCCCTTCCGGGAACACCTGTGGCGCCGGCGGCAGATTCAACATACGCGCCAAAGCGTCGAAATTGTAACCGGAAACACCGAGAGCCTGGCCGAACAAATTCCGAGCTTCCTCGACCGCGCCTTTTTCAAATGTCAAAATCGCAAGTTGTGTCATAGCTTTACTTTGAATGTATGGATACTTCTGAAGCATAGGTAAGTTCTTGTTAAGAAAGTACTCTCGTTCTTTGCGTTCGTCGAAGCTATCGAGTTGATAACTGATCCAGCTATCGATGGGGGCGTTATCGTTTGGCTTGAGCTCACTGTATTGAACTAATGCGTCCGCAGCTCGGCCGGGGTCGTCGATGACCGGGGAACTAAGAAGCGTCATCAGATCACACCAGGCCTGGGCATTGGATGGATCCATTTGAACCGCCGCCTGGAGCAAAAGGCACGCCTCGCGTAATCGCCGATCGGACTCGGCTTGGTCGAGTTGCATATCGGCGTAGTTTATTGACTGAAGCTCCACCGGCGACCATAAATCCCGCGCCATGGCAAACAAACACTGAGAATCACTCGAGGAGGAAGATGTCTGACCCGCAGAACTACCAACTGGTAGTGCCAGAAACAAGAACAGCAACAAAAACATAACACTTACACGGCAAGCCATAGTTACCTCTACGATATTTGGAAAAGAAAGTTCTTTACTTTTTGTACTGGTTTTTCAGCTATCAACTTTTCGAGTCTTCCAGCTTCTCAACCTTCGGAATTATCGGTATTTCGAGCACAAAAATCGGACATTTCAGTGCTTTTATGCTCATAACGATTAAGTTCTACCGTTTTCCCATTACTCAAACTGACCCTGCTGCCAGTACCTCGTGCCTGTTCCTAAAGCGTATGGTGTTTTAAGGTTGTTATGGATCGCTGAGCCTGAAAAGCCAAAGAACTTTGCGGCTCAAGCTCGCACACCGCCTGCCAGGACGCCACGGCGCGATCGATAAGGCCCATATTCTGCAGGGCCAAAGACAGATTAGCTGGAACGTCGGCGTTTTGACAATCGCTTTTCAGACTGATTTCACATTGCTCCACCGACAACGCAAACTGCATCTTATCGCAGTACATCAATCCCAGCTTGTAATGCAATTCGATAGATTCCTGGTCCAGATAAAACGCCCTGCCAAGGTGCTTTTCTGACTCTTGGGACCGGCCGTCTTCAAATAACGCCAGGCCGAGCTTGATCTGGGCCTTGAAAAATGATGGATTGATCTGCAGGGCCTTCTGGAAGTGAGTCATGGCCTGATCGGTTTGCCCTTTGCCACGCAAAAGCAATCCATAGCGGTAGTGCATATTCGCATGGGTGGGATTTTCACGCAGCTTACGGTGATATCGTTCCATCTGTTTGTCCAACAGATCATTTTTCTCAGGCGCCTCCTCGGTCATAGTTGGTATGAACGGGTCGGAAAAACCTTGCCCCACATTGTTGGATTGAGAAGCCTTCGCCTGCAGCCGATTCATCTCGGCAAAAAGCAGATTAGTGTTTGGTTCGAGTGCCAAAGCCAGTTTGAGGGTATCAAAAGCCTGCTGCAATCTATTCTCGCCGGCAAGGTTCTTCTGGGCCATGGCCAATCCGACATACGTCCCTATGAGACGGTCATTGATTTCTACCGCTTGGTTGAATTTGCCGGCTGCCTCATTGAAACGACCCATTCGCAGATGTTGCGTACCAAGTTTGACCATGGCCTCCAGGTAGCCGGGATGAATCTCTATCGCCCGCTCATAATGGGCAAGCGCCGCTTCGTCGTTACCGGTCTGACTATACAGATCGGCTAACCGTACGTAGGAATCGGGAAAATTACCGCGATCATCGATTATCTGCTGCATTCGCACAATAGCTTCGCTTATCTGACCGGCCTGAACGAGCGATTCCACTTGATCGTCGTGTTGCTCGAAATTATCCGGCTCGATAGTCAACGCTCTTTCAAAATTGGCCTCGGCTTGAGAGTATTGTTTGACCTGCAGGTGCAGATGCCCGAGAACCAAATAGTTCCAGACGTCTTCAGGATATTCTTCCTGCAGTGCCTGACACTGCACAATGGCATCGCAATAGTTGCGCTTTAACAAATATATCGCTGCCAGCCGATGCCTTATTCTCTGCAGACAAAGACGGGGCAAACAGCCTTGCCGATAATATTGCAGGGCCTTGGTGATTTGACCTTTACGCTCACAGCAGTAGCCCAGGGCGAACAAAACACGTCCGTCTTGTGGTCCCAACTGCTCAGCCTGTTGCAGTTGAGATATGGCCTGATCGAGCTCGCCCTGCGAAGCATACATCGCGGCCCAGGCCAGATGTATCTCCAAAGGACGCGGATGTTTGCTCAGAAGCTCATTGAACAACGTTTTCGCTCGGTCCGACGCGCCGCTATGCGAATAATGAATAGCCAGGCGCAGCTTATTGGCTGTATGTGCCGGATCATTCTCCACTGCCGAATCCAGTTGCGCAGCCTCCTCCCGGCTCAGCACATTGCAGTAGGGAAGAACCAGATCCATCAAGTCCCTTTCAAGTCCCTTACCAAGCAGTTCCAAAAAACAACTCATATCTCTCCTCTCCCTTTCCTTGATCCTTTTTATGGCCCGACGATATTTGGCTTAACCTTGGCGGCTTTTTTCAACCCAATTTCCACTCAACAGGGCCTGTTACGCGAAAACATCTTTTTCCGCCACCATGCGTATCGACGGACATAAACGAATTCTTAACATACGAACAGCTTTAACTATACTGAAAACAGGGTTGTTTGTCCCCACAATCAGATTAGTCGATACATCTTCGTCAGATTACGATCTAATCCGATTAATCGGAACAGGATGCGTTCCGGCTGTGCAGGTTATCCCGACAAGGTAAACCTCAAAAAAATGCCCACAACACACCAAAAATTATTATCGACCCAAATTGCCCCTTATAGGACTATACCCCTTGGGTATCGCCGCGGTAAAATCCAGCGGCCGCTTCCGGGCTCATAGAATTGACGTAAATATCGGTAGCCAGCTCATAACCGCCAGAAATGGTAAGATGCGGATAGATCTGAAGATACCAGCGAAAAGCCTCTTCATCGGTGTTTTCGACCCCGGCCGTATGGAAAACAAGATTGTAGTCCGGCCGGTTCAGGCCCTGATCCAGTTGCTTAAGAAGTGGTTGCACAATATCGACCAGGTCGCAAATCATCTCGTCGGAAATCTTACCGAACTGCGATTGCGACACGCGGGGCAGAACATAAACCTCAAAAGGACACATAGAAGCGCTGGGGCACAGGGCCACAAAACTTTTGTTCTCAGCGATGGTACGCTCACCGCTGGCCTGTTCGTTTTCGATAGTTACATCGAAAACACTGCGGCCTCGGGTGGAAAGGTAATCACGGCAGTATTTAATCTGTTCGATCACTCGCACAGGCATCATCCCAGCCGCAGCGATCTGAAAATGGGGATGACCCAGCGAAGCGCCGGAAAGCTGACCATGGTTGCAAAAAATGCTGACATGTTTGACCCACTCCTGACCGGCAAGATAATTGTACCGCCCACGGAGAATACCAACTATCGAGCAGGCATGTTCACGCTCGTGCCGGCCGAAGTGAACGTTATGGCTCGGCGACTCGATCAGAACTTCGTGTGAGCCGACAGCGGGGTGAAATCCAAAACAATTGTCCGGCGAAACAACGCTGCTGTTTCGATCGAGAAAAGGAAACTTATTGGGGATAACCCGGATGGACCAGTCGCACGAATCGAAACCTCCCTGCGCTGGACGAAGGGTGAATATCTCCAGTGGAGTCATTTGCTCGTTACCTGGGCAAAACGGACATTCAGGATCGAAATCAGGCGGATCCCCGCGCCCCGCCAGGGCAAAATCATGCGGACGACTACCGCGACGAGAGGCAATAATAACCCATCGGTTACTAATCAAATTGTGACGATACTCAAGCATAAGTCAATATTTATACCTATTCTGAATCAAAATGCCAAGTAGGAAATTTGTACGTTCTCATCGGAAAAAGCCGATGTTGTGCCCACTTGCTTATACTGCCGCAATCCCTTATTATACCACTATGAAAAGCACTAAAGATCGCGAACCAATGGACAAAACCGTCAAATGGTGGCTGATAATCTTTAGCTTGGTCATGCTGGTCATTCTCGGCCTATGGGCCAATAAAAGCATGCTTAAAGATCGTGTCGCCGCCAAACTCGACGACATCCGTGCCACCGGCTATCCAGCTACATGCGATGAACTGGAGAAATGGCACAAATACCCACCGCCGGGCCAAAACGCCGCAGAGATTGTTATCGAAGCAATGTCACATTTAACCAAATGGCAACCGAAAGATATCCCCGAAGATTTTGATGTAGAATCGGGACAGAACAAAAAAGAAAAATCACTCCCAGAAGACTGGGATAAGCAAAACGCCAGATTTTTGCCCATCATAGGTGAAGCCGAACTACCCGAACCTTCCCAGCCATTGCCTCCCATCATAAAACGTTCTATCGAAAATTATCTCAAAGAAAACAATCAAACCCTCGAACTCCTCCGCCAGGCCGCCACCATAAAACAATCCCGTTACCCCACAGACTGGAGCGAGGGAATTAACGCACTCACGCCACAACTTGACGAAATAAAAAGCGGCGCCAAATTGTTAACACTCCAGGCAATCGCACACATTGAAAACAATCAGCCCGACCTCGCCATAGATTCTTTCATAACTTCAAAAGCACTAGCCGCTACTCTCAATAAAGAACCTGGGTTAGTTGCTTTCCTTGTCAAAATTGGCTGTCAATCTCTCAGTCTCACAACATTGGAATATCTCTTCAGCAAAACATCGCTCAATGAGGACCAGCTCGCGATAATCGATAACACTATCATAGAAATGCTCAATGAGTCAGATACGACAACGGATTTTGCCGGTGAACGCTGTTGGATTTATAATGCCGTAACAGAAACAGAAATATTGAGTGGCTTTTCGGATATATCATCTGTTGAGGTCAAATTAATCAAAGTAATCGGCCTGCTGGAAATGGACTACATCCGTTGTCTCGATAACATGCAGGAATATCTCGACAACATGAAATTGCCCTGGCCGGACAGACTGATCGCCGCAAAAAAAACCGAAGCCAACATCGGCTCACCTTCGAGATACCAGGTAATCAGCCACTCACTACTAATGCCATCTTTTACCCGTGCGATAGAGTTGCATGCCAGAAGCGACGCACAGCTTGCCGCCGCCCACACTGCCGTCGCCCTCGAACGATACCGCCTGGCCAACAACTCACTGCCGGACGACTTGGCTCAGCTTGTCCCCGCCTACATCGAAAAAATCCCCATCGACCCATTCGACGGCAAACCACTGCGATACAAAAAACTCTCACCACAACCAGGATACACCATCTACAGCATCGGCACAGACGAACACGACGACTTAGGCGACAAATCATCAGACGCCACATTCACCGTCACAACCCCAACTCCCTGACCTTGCCCATTTTACTAAAGGGAGCCTCTAAAAATTGCTTTTGTCACGAGAACGAGCGAAATTTTCGTCAGCGAGGCAGAGGTCAAAAATCGCCACAGGCGTAGTTGTAACTACGTTGAGGACGATTTTTGGCCGATAACGATGCTGACGGAAATTGCAGCCGTTCGTAGTAAAAATGAATTTTTAGAGGTTCCATTAACCCTGCCTTGTCCTACAAAATAATCGGCTACCATTCGAGGAAAGGTGTATCTTCAGCGTTTCGAATCAATGGAATGTGTGTATCTATGCCCCAATGTTCCAGAAATGGTTTATTGCCCAATTGAATAAAACCAGGGAACCAGGCCAAGGCCAAACTTTTACCATCCACATGTTCTTCTGCAGTTGCATTAGCACAAATCACCACATCTCCCAGTTTGTGCTTGTTGCCGGTATACACGTTCGGCAAACTGATTTCTGATACCCACAAATAATCAGGCAACTCATCAAAACAGTTTTGTTGGTTCTCAGAGAGCATTATCTCTTGTTTCTTGATAAAGTTAAGATACTGTTCTTTAGTCTGGAGAAGAGTTCGGCAAACCAAGTCGTTCCCTTGCATGCGTTTCAACCAAGGATTATCGCACACTTGATTTCCACCATTAATTAATACTTTCGCTACTTTTGTTGCGGATTGCTCAGCAAAGTATCCATGTATAGTAACACCTTTGGGTATGATTGTAATCGCCATCGCTGCATGTAAATAAGGATTTTTTGTTGGCACAACAAAATTTCTCAACAGATCCGATGGCAAGGTACTATACATTCCATAATTATCATCACTGATAATGTAATGATCACACCACCGAGCGCTTGAAATATAAGGCTGAATCGGATAGTTTCCATAGCCGCTGTGAGCTTCAGGGCTCCATCGATCAGAATTTATCGTGTGTCCTAATACGGCGACAACATGAGAAGTCATTTTACTGGTGTTCGTGTCTAATCCCTGAATCCCCAGAATCGTCGGACAACAAGATTCCAATGCCGGATATAAAAAATGATCGTATTCAACTCCGGTATTTTCTAGAAAGTTTATACTATGTACGTCATACCCTAATTCAGCAATGACTGTTTCAATCTGCTCAGAGTTTAATCCCCAACCACTTTTTTCCCCCAGCTTCTCTCCTATTTGTTCGTAGTCGATTTTGAGCACATCGTTAATATATTTATTCGTTACTTTAGGCACATTAATAATTGGTGAACTATTTATGGCCATTCGTAATGCCGCATGTGCGCATACACTGGTTCTCCTGTTTTGCTGACTGAAAAAACTCCCTGTAAGTGTTAATGTCTTTGAATCATTCTCTGCGCCAATAGTCGTCTCAAACTTATTGATATTATGGACATAATAATTTGTAATTGGCTTAATGAATAATTCATCATCCATAGGAACTACAACCGATGGAGGCCGAACAACAGCTTCCAATAAATAGCTTATGCGCGAATTATCAGGAAATAAAAGTGTAACAATAACTGCGTAAGCCAACGAATATTTCTCAAATTTTTCTCTAGTACCTCATAACATTTGAATTTGTGGGTACAATCTTTTCAGTTTAACTCTTGCATTCTCGGTTGAAAACTGCCAATCCACAGCTTTTTGATTGGCATTTCGCTTACGATACCATGCCTTTGCTT
>Ga0315290_10000210_pt1 | contig 35837 bp, 35 predicted proteins | sample YL17G12_0_MG_FD_203627 | JGI IMG/M metagenome (GOLD analysis project Ga0315290, IMG submission 203627) | Sediment microbial communities from Yellowstone Lake, YNP, Wyoming, USA - YL17G12_0 | ecosystem: Environmental > Aquatic > Freshwater > Lake > Sediment | place: USA: Wyoming | collected... | reverse complement strand
GCCTCAAATAATTTTGAACTTGCCATTGCTGTAGCGATCGCCACCTTCGGTATCAACCACGGTGCTGCCTTCGCCGCTGTCATTGGGCCCCTCGTCGAGGTTCCGGTGCTCATCGGCCTAGTCAGCGTATCACTATGGATCAGGGGCCAATACTTCTCTAAACCCAGGTCAGGAGCGGCAGCTCCGTCGGTTAAGCCGCTGCACATTGCATGATCATGATCCCGAAGCCTTTTAAGGAGATATAAATGCGAATTTTATTCCTATGTGTTGCCAACTCAGCCCGCAGTCAGATGGCGGAAGGCCTAGCCAGGCAGATATTCGCCGGCAAAGCCACGATTGAAAGTGCTGGTTCGCAGCCCAGTCATGTCAACCCGTACGCGATTGCGGCGATGAAGGAAATTGGCATCGACCTTGGCAGCCATAGCTCAAAGTCGGTTGATGACATAGCTGCCGAAGGCTTGGACCTGGTGATCACTCTTTGCGCCGAAGAGGTCTGCCCTATGATGCCTGGGAAGACGAAGAAACTCCATTGGCCGCTGCCAGATCCGGCGGCCGTTAAGGAAGATGGCGAGCCAAATCTCCAGCGCTTTCGTGAGATCCGAGATCTGATTAGAGAAAGGATTCTTGCACTCAAAAGTGATTTAGAGGCTTAACTGCTAAATCGATATCGAAGGTCATGTATGTCGCCATGCCGTATCGGCAGCTGGCATGGGATGCCAAGCCGGTATACATGCCATTCGCGACCTCTAGCGCCACTTTTATGGGAGCAAAGGCTATTGGAAACTCCGCAATCAGTCGATTACCTACAACGCGAAGAGTTCAATCTCAGAACGCCTTTGGCATATAATCAGCCGTCGGTACACGCGCCAAAAATATTAGTTCTGCACGGTTCGCTGCGAACTAAGTCCTACTCACGCTTACTTTCCTTGGAGGTCGAGCGAATATTGCGCCATTTGGGTGCCGAGGTGCGCAGTTTTGATCCTAAGGACCTGCCCATCTTTGACCAGGCCTCGAGCAGCCACCCGAAGGTGATTGAAATTAGGGAGCTCAGTCTTTGGTCTGAGGGACAAGTCTGGGTGTCACCCGAGATGCATGGCAATGTCTCGGGCGTCATGAAAAACCAGATTGACTGGATCCCACTCAATATCGGTTCAGTCCGTCCAACCCAGGGGCGCACCTTAGCGGTCATGCAGGTGTCGGGTGGCTCCCAGTCTTTTAACGCTGTCAACACACTGCGCCTTCTTGGCCGGTGGATGCGCATGATTACGATCCCCAATCAGTCTTCGGTGGCGCAAGCATATAACGAGTTCGAAGACGATGGACGTATGAAGCCCTCGTCCTATCGAGACCGGGTTGTCGATGTCTTGGAAGAACTCATGCGTTTCACTTACCTGACGCGAGACGTTCGCGAGTTTCTTGTCGATCGCTATAGCGAGCGCAACGAAGCTAAGATGAAAATCGATTTGGCCAAAATTTAGAAGTTTGGGCACTGGTGATGATGTTTGCGTTCGACTGCGCTGCAATCGGAAAAATTGCGAAACGGTGCCTGCTTGCGGATCAGCTGCTCGGCAGCAGTACACAGTCGCTTTGAGGGAGTTTGTGGACGATATCCCATAGCGCCGGAATTTTTCGGATTTCATCGATGACAACGTGGCCGTAATGTGGCAGGGGAGTCTAGAGGATTTTATTTAGTCGTGGCCTGGGCCTCGACAGGCCCTGAGTGCATGGGGTGTTTTGGAGGTGGTATGCGGATGGTTCGTGCACTTGTAGTGGTTAGCAGCGCCCTATTTGTTGCCCTTTCCGGTGAGCTATGCCTAGCCCTTGCGGCCGAGGCGCCGTGGCAGCAGAGATGCGAAAAGTACAAGGACCTGACGCCACCAAGCGCGGATCAGCCGACCGCGGGCGAAGTAGCTGGCCCCCTTAAAGGCTGCCAGTCGGAGACTCTTTACTACGGGATTGGCATGGCGGCGGACCCGGCCCAGGCTCGCAAATGCGCCTTCGTCGAGGCCGCTACTGGCCTGGGGGTCTTTGGCGGCAACGATATGTTGATGGTGATCTATGCCAATGGCGTGGGCGCCACGCGCAACTTACCGCTGGCACTGCACTATGCTTGCCGCCTGCAGGGCGCTGACGCCGAGATGGAGGGACGCGTGCAGCATTTAGAGAAGCTCCTTGCTTCGTCGTGGTCTGGTCATGATTTTGAGCTTTGTCAGGATATCACCAGCGGCTTTATGATGGGGCACTGCGCCGCTCATTCGGAGCGCATGGCGGCGGTTGCCAGGGCGCAACGGATGCAGCGGATCGCCGCTGCGATGCCGGTTGCTAACCAAGCGGCTTTTGCCAGGCTTCAGGCGGCATCGGACGGATTTATCAAAGCCCGCGTTGAGCATGAAGTGGACCAATCCGGGACGGCGCGGGGGATGTTCATGGTCCAAGAGGAAGGCGTCTTGCGGGAGGACTACCTGCAGATGCTCGAGGCTTTTGCGAAAGGCAAAGGACACCACTATTCGGAGGCCGAGGCAAAGACCAAAGCCGCCGATCTCGGCACGCTGTTGAGGCGCATTCAAGAAGCCGAACCTGAGGCGCAAAAAGGCTGGGGCTCGGTCGATGCCAATGGCATCAAGCAAACTCAAGCTGCCTGGATTGCCTACCGCGACGCGTTCGCCGCCTATGCATCCGCACGCGATCCGCGGGTAAATGCCGCCAGCGTGAGCGCCTGGCTCACGGCAAAGCGGATTCACATGCTAAAGAGTATAAGTGGCTACTGAGCGTCGGCTCTGTCCGGTTAAAAAAGCGAAGAATCACCTTCGGTCTATTCACCTTAAGCGTGTATTTAAAATTGACGTTGGTACCTAGGTAGGCACGATTGAAACGATCAGAGACACTCCGGAAACCGCAAGGCGACGGCCTCGCAGCCCTCGATTCCTATGCCAAAATACTGGAATTGTTGACTAAGGATGGCGATCTGGGTGGCCCACGGCCCACTGCGGATCTCCTGTTTGTCCGTAACGTCCAAGGCTTGGGGAGCCTCTTTCAAACCATGAGCGCCGTCGGCGCGGCCAAGTCAGGTGCCGGTGACGAGGAGTGGAATCCGCTCTCACAGCGGCCGCATAGCCCGCTGGTGCCGACCGTTCCCTTGGCTCTTGGGGCCGAAATCGCGACCCTGAAGGCTGCCGTGGACGTCTTTACGACGTTAGCCCACGAGATGATGCACGTCGCTTTGTGGGAGCCGTTCTTCACCGGCCGCTGGCGGCCACGCCGCCGCGCTAGCTTTCATGAGTTCTCGCTGCTGGCCGAAGGGTTTTGCTTCTTCTTTAGTGACATCATCGTCACGGGTGAAGTACGGGTGCGTTTGCCGGATGGCGAATTCGCGATGGATCGGCAAGCTTCGATCAACGCCCACTTTCATCCCGTCCAAGCCTTCAATGCCTTGGGGATCAAAAACCACGATGAGGTCCTCGACATCTATCTCGAGGGCTTCCGTGGCGGGCAGACGCGGCTTTGGCAGCCGCGTGGAACAAGCAGTTTCGTCGCCGCACTTGCCGCACAGGTTTATGAATTTTACGCGGATTCGTTGCAGCCGCTGGAAGATCTGCACGTGGCGCTGGGTGCCTTCGGGGGTTTGTCGGAGTTCTACCGACGCTTTTGTGCCATTCCGGGGCTCCCGACATTTTTGCGCGAGGCCGATGCTCCGCTGATTCCTGAGGGAGGCGGTGCGGATCTTAAAGACTTTTTCACGGCGTTCTACCGCCACGGGCTGACGGGACTTCAAGCGTTGGCGCCTGGCGACGTCGAAGCGATTCGTTGGCGCCGGATGCTGCAGATGCGGGCCTATTATGCCCTCCAGGTTCGTTGGCTAGTAAGTAAGAAACTGGTAGTGGCGCGTGGCCTGTCTGCGCCACTCACGAAGAAACTGCTCACTCACCTTGATGCTTATTTGAAGGGACTTGAATCCCTGCTGAAGAGCTTAGCTAAACAGCACAACGCGTCGCCTCTAGACGCGCTGCGAGCCCTAGACGCTGCTTACGAGGCTCAGGTTCGCTCAGAGTTTACGGCACGCTCCGCTTGGGTCGGGCAGCGGTGGATGATTCTGCCTCGCCGCGCCGGCGGTCATATCAGCGTCTTTGCTCCAGGACCAGCGCGGGACCGTGACGCCAAGATCCGGCTCCTGCAAATCGTGGCTTGCTTGGTCGACGAGCTGACACGCCGCGTGCGCGAAAGCACAACTGTCGAAGAGCGCTCCGAACTATTGGCTGCGATGCAGAAGGTCGCGGCCCTTGGAGCTTCCGGTGGCAACGGCAACGCTGCGGCGACGCGCCTGTCGTGGCGACGGCTACAGCGGGAGTTAGGCTCGCCGCGGCTTCTGGACCTGTGGTCTGTTCCTATGGCGAGCTTTGATCCGGTTCATAACGAATATCGCGAGCTCGTGTTCTCATACCAATAGCTGATGCTTAGGCCATGTGTGAAACCTAGAGACCGCGGGCACTGTCCAGCTTGGCCATGGTCCAAGACTGGCCGGCCAGGACTACCCAAAGCGACCTGCCTCGACTATAGATCGAATAGGGTTTTACTACCTAGCGCCTTCAAAGGAGACTTTATCATGCGCGTCCTTATCAACGTGTTGGGATTGTCGCTCGCAGTCAGTGCCTGCGGAGCTCGAATAGTTAGCCATAGCAATGCTGCTGGTGTCGATGGGTCCGCATCTGGTCAGGTCCAGATCGCTGGCGCTGAGGCCTCGGCTCTTATGGATGGGTTGCTGGGCGCTGGACTTAAGACAGATGCCACGATCATCCCTGGTCGACTGGCGGTGCGTGCGGTTCACGTGAGTTGTTCGCTTCTGGGGGTGCCGCACTCGCTGCCGATCTGTACGCTGGCTGGTTTTGATGGGAACGAATGGAATGCACGTGGGGCCGCTGCTAAATCCTTGTACCGAGTGCTAAATCGATATGACTCGGGAGCTGGCACGATGGGACGAGGTGGCGTGAAGGATGCCGTCGTTGCGGATGGCCTGCTTTGCAGTCGCGGCGTCAGCGTGGCACATGACGTCAGCTGTAGTTTTTATGCTGGGATGTAGTGGGCCAACCTAGGTCCGCTCATCTTGCATCCGCGAAATGCGGCGAACATAGAGCGATAACGTACTGGATTGCCGACGCCACTGGACACGGGGGGGCGTCGACTTCACCAGCAAGCCTTGGGCGACGCCGCACACACCAAAATGATACCGAGCCTCCAACCGAGACCCTAGCCATCACGCCATTTTGTGACCACTCAAGTTACCCAAAAAGCATCCTGCAAAAATAAACCTCAGTCAAATTCGCCTGATGACGCGCCGGTCTGACGCTGAGCCAATGTGGCACGAAGGCTGCAATGTGCTCAAAACCTCAGGTTGAGGTGGTCATCAAACATAGTTTTTGAGGTTTTGTTTCATGCTTCGCAAAAATTCCTTGTACGCTCTGGTTCTCGTTGCCTCCCTCCCTTCCGCTTGTGGCAAGTCTAACGGCGGCAGCGATCCAGCACCTGTTGGCCCTGTGAGTACCGATGCCAACGTCGCCACTACCGATAAAAAGGATGCCGATGTCGCTAAGTCGAATAACGACGCCAGTGCTGACAACAGCACGACTGATAAGTCTGTACTTGTCGCTGACAAAAAAAATACGGCCGCAGTAACTGACAAAGCCGCTGCAGATACCGCCGCCGCAGAGAAAGCCGCCGCAGAGAAAGCCACTGCCGACAAAGCCGCTGCCGACAAAGCCACTGCCGACAAAGCCGCTGCCGACAAAGCCGCTGCCGACAAAGCCGCTGCCGACAAAGCTGCTGCCGACACAGCCGCTGCCGACAAAGCCGCTGCCGACAAAGCCGCTGCCGACAAAGCCGCTGCCGACTTAGAAGTTCAGCTTTATACGAGTGGCATGATCCCGACCACTGGTTGTTTTGAAATGTTGACCACTGCTGCTATGGCGGCCTCAGTTAGCAGCGAATCCTCTGGAATCAAAATGACGCCAGGGACCTGTCCCACGACCGCGTTAGTCGCCGGTGAAACAGCCTCTCCTTTGGGAACATGTGCCATTGCAAACCTGAAGCAGTATGTTTACTCCCGCAATGCGCGAGGCAGCGTTACGGTCGAATCTGCAAAGACTACTTGTGAAGCTCATTATGAAGGCGCTCCTTCGGGAGTATGGTCCAATCGATAATGCCGCTCCTGGCACACCCTTTGCAGAATTGCGAGTAGGTGATGCTAAGCGATTAGCTAACCTACTGTAATCAAGATATTTCGTTTATTTGTAGTCCCAAGCGGATACCACTGATGGGCCGTTTTTGGAGCCACGTGGCGCAAAAACAAAAGCGATTGAGGAGTATGGTCGTGGTCTTGAATGAAAATCAAAGCGGTGTTCAGAGCACGGTCGATTATTATGATAAAATGTACGAGTTTAAGGGAACTCTTTGGGGTGCCCAGGCATCATCTCTGGCCAAGGAAGCGGTCGCCACTCTGATGTCTAGTTCGCAATCTGTTCGCAAGTCGAATGAACTTCATGTCCTCGATCTCGGTTGTGGAGACGGCCGGGATTCAATGTTTTTTGCCTTAAATGGCTTTAGAGTCACTGCAGTTGACATCGCCCCCAATGGTTTGGAGGCGTTGAAGCAGGAAGCGGAGCGCTGCGGCGTGAGCCACAACTTGCGGACGATTTGTTGTGATTTAGCCTCTCTGCAATTGGATGAAGACTACGATATGGTTTTCTCCAATTACGCGCTGCACTTCATCGACCAAGCGGCACGCCAAGCCACCATCAAGCGCTTGAAGGCACATACTAGACCAGGTGGTATTCATTATCTGCTAGGTATCGCAGATCTGAATGAAGCGTATTTGGGCGACTTGGTAAATTATCGCTATTTGAATTTCTCGGAGCTGTCACGCAGTTATGCGGATTGGCAGATCATTGAAGCCTACAATGGAATGATTCCTGACTCCCATCCGGGAGTGGCGGACCACCTCCATTCTGTGTCTATCATTGGCGCGCGAAAGCCTCTCGGATCAAAAAAGCAAGATGTTTTCAATACTTGTCCGATTGGATTGATGGTCATTTTTATCGCCCTAGCGACTGTGACTTGCACCCTAGGCTATGAAGCTAATCATGGTGGTCAGATTGCCAAGGTCTGGCCAGCGGCAGTGTTTCAAGCTTTCGTAAGCGTCTTTCTTGGCGGCTACGGTGTATTAGCGACGATCTTGTCTGGGGTCCTTACTAATCTCATATCCTTTAAATCCGTCTACCCTGTATTTGCATTAATCCCTGCGAATTTCGCCCAAGCTTTCATTCCGGCCTGGTACTACCGTCGACGGCTTAAGAAGGGCGGCTGGAATAAGCAAAACCTCAAGGTCATCCCATTTCTTGTGATGGGGATCCTGGTGCCAAACGTAGCTGGTGCCCTACTCGGTGCAAGCGTGTCGGACAGTCATTCGTATCAGGAATTTATGGCGGCTACAGTCCGCTGGGCTTTGGCTAATATCCCAATTGCGGTGCTTTTAGGTGTCCCGCTTTTTGTGATGGCAGGGCCTAGCTTTATCCGTAGTGGCTGGTCAATCAAGGGGTGGTGGCAATGAGAAATCCGTTCTTAAATTATGGGATGTTCGCTAGATTGTGGCTTCTCAGCTCTATGCTTGGCATGGCCCCGGTTATCATTGTTAAGATTATGATGTTTAGTAACGATCAAACCATCCGTGATCAACTTCCATTTTTTATGGGAGTATCTTTGATGGTGGTGCCTGTGGCTGCATTGTGCATTGCCGCAGCTTCGGCGAATAGCATGGAGCGCACGTTCGCAAAATTGCTATTTGCCCAGAGGCAGTTTCGCTGTGGAGATTTTAATTTTCGAATCCCTATCGCGGGTGACCGGAGCACGGCGAGTCTACTTCGTGGCTACAATGGAATGGCGGATTTTGTCCAAGCGACCTACGAGCAAGTGGCGAGAAGCGCCCAAGACACCGCGCGCAAGGATGCAGAGCTAGCAAAAGAGAAGGCCGTAGCGACCATGACACAGATGCTGGCCCACGACGTTAGAAAGCCCTTCTCGCTGTTGCGAATGGGTCTGGCCATGCTTAACAATGCTAAGAATCCAGACGATATCAAGCGAGTATTGGGGACTTTGACCCCCTTGATCGACAATGCTGTGAGCAGCGTCGATGGCCTCATTGCTGATGTCCTGGAAGTCGGCTCTACTTCGACCCAGCTTATGCAAGAAGTGGCGAGTCCTGAGTCTCTATTCGAGTCGAGCCTTAGTGATATATTCCGCGTATATCCACATGCGGATATTTCGGTCAGATATGATCTCAAACATACCCACATGACTTACGTGCACGCGCAGAAGGTCCGGCGAGTCCTTTCCAATATCATCGACAACGCGGTACAAGCGATGAACTACCAAGGGCAATTGTGGATTAAAACGAAGGAAGTTGATGGCTTTGTGGAGTTCTGCCTCGGCAACTCTGGATCAGTGATTCCAACGGTAAGTCTGCCTAAACTCTTTGAAACATTCTATACCAGCGGCAAAAGGGGAGGCACAGGCTTAGGTCTGGCTATCGCTGAAAAGGTGGTCAAAGCTCATGGTGGGCGCATCTGGTGCGAGTCCAGCCAGTCTGTGGATTATCCAGACGGAGCGGTGGAGTTTTTCTTTACGCTGCCAATTGCCCCGGGGTACTTGAGTAAGGCCATCGCCAATTTGCCGCTACATAGTTCCGAAATTGTCACTGAGATCTTGGCACTGACTGAGCCCGGGACCAATAAGCCGATTTTTTCTGGTCATCCGCTCGGAGTAGAACGGGTCGAGGTCCTTGTGGTCGATGATAGTCATTTTATTTTGGAGGCCTGGAAACATGCTCTGAGCGATGACGCACAGGTGCACGTCGCCACCAGCTTGGCGGACCTAGATGAATTGCTAAGCAAAGATTCCGAGCTCATAGGTCGACTCGCACTGGCGGTGACGGATTTTCATCTCAATGATGGTGTCGCTGATGGTGCCGACATCGGCCGAAGGCTTAAGTCGATGAGGATGGATCTGGATGTGTTGCTCAGTTCCGATGGTACCTTCGACTTGAAGGAACTCTCAGGTGCGATTGACGGTGTGATCGGCAAGGATCCGGTTCCGCTCAGTAGTCTACTGGCGACCCTGCAAAGGAAGGGTGTCGAGGCGATTTGCGCTGCTAGCGTTGGAGCGCTTGCATTTCATAAACAAAACAAGCAGGTGATCACAGACCGTATGGCCTCTCGGCGGAACGTTACGGCTTGGTGATCTTGTTTGCTGTTGGGATCACTGCGACCATGTGGCAACTGTCCGGAAAGTTCGCCACGTGGGGGGGGCTTTGGGACGATATAGGCTTCGTCGCGACTAGTGAACCGTTTGAGATTGGCTGGTTAGCTATAGGCATGACTTCTGCAGTAGGTAGCATCAGTAGCCCTCAAATTCCAATGAACCAAAGGATATTTACCATGCGCATTTCGCTCATTATGATTTCCTGCATGTATTTGGCAGCTTGTGGCAAACCGGTGGCTCAGCTGTCTGCCGCAAACTCGACCCTGCAGTACGCCCCAGCAAGCAGTGCGGAGGCGGAGACGCTCGCCGCATCTGAACAAATAACGACAGATCCTGGATTCAACAAACAGTGGCAGGATCTGAAGCATGTTGCGATCAGTACCTACCTCAAGTCCATCAGGCGAACTGCAGCGAATACCAAGGGTAGTTTCGAAGGCGTGTTGCGTTTCATGCCCAACGCCGACCTGACTAGGTTCTGTTTCACGCAGTTTGGCGCAAGCATAGGTTGAAGCTAGCTCCATTTTCGACCCGGTCCGGTGCAAGGGTGGGACCGATGATGCCGGTAGATTGTGACCTCAGAGCTGGTCGCGACGCTGCGGCAGCGCAGCGTTCGGGCGCTGATCTGTGTGCACTCGAACCGGATCGTGGCGGCGGATCATCGCACCGCGATCGCCTCGGGCGCTGACGCATTCCTGCCGAAGCCGATGGCGCGGGCGCAGCTGTTGCGCGTCGTCCTGCAAAGCGCGGAACAGAGCAAAGCAATGACCACTGCGGCGACTGTCAGGGCAGCTCATGTTACTGGGAGTGTGACCGTGGTGGCGGCTCAGGTTTCCAAGCCAGAGGTATTGGTCATCGACGATCACTCATTCATCCTCGGCGCCTGGCAGGACAAGCTGGGTGCCGAGGTGATGGTCCACACGATGACTTGCCAGGAAGATTTGGTTGCCAAGATCAAATTCACCGCTAAACGGCACTCAAACTGAGAATCCAGCCTTTTTCAGAGCTGCACGCCCGACTCCGGAAGGCGACTCCCGGACGAACCGCCAGTGGGCTATCGCGGCATCCACATGCTGCCTCGTTACCATCGCCAATCGACAACAACCTGGCTTGAAGTGGTCCAGGCTCGGCGCCAGAAGCTTGATCACGGAGCATGTGTCAGACAGCAGTAGTTGGGGCAAGGGCGGCAAGAAGAAGGCTGGTCGTAAAGGTAAGAAGAAGGCCCCCGCAGGCTCGCCCAGCCCCCTTTTTGGCGATCAGGGTTGAAATTAGCCAGGTTCCTTGTTAACATTTTTGTTATAATCTGAAAACAAGTCGGTCCATTGCCTATGTCAGACCACGAAAACGTTAATAAGGGTGCCTGGAGCGAACGCTCCGGGGGCCCCCCATTCCCTAATGATAGGGCGGGGGTCCACATCCGGCAGCCAACTGGCTACAAGGCTTTCATCCCTAAAGCCCTGCCGCCTGAGCCGCCCTTTCGTCTGGATCCCGACCTCGTCGGCCTTCTCTCGGAGGCCGATCGAGCCCTAGGGAAGCTCGATGGCCTCGCCTCACTCATCCCGGATCCAGGACTCTTCGTTTACCTCTACGTCCGCAAAGAGGCGCTTCTCAGCTCCCAGATCGAAGGGACTCAATGCTCCCTTGAAGACATCTTAGGCGAACCCGAAGCAATGGAAGCTCAAGCGTCAGATGGCGCGGCCAGAAGTCATGACGTCGAGGAAGTCTCGAACTACGTCGCCGCCATGAACCAGGGACTGGCACGGCTAAAGGACTTCCCAGTCTCGTCACGACTCATTCGCGAGATGCACGCTGTCTTGTTGCGGGGTGTGCGCGGCTCGGCGAAGACACCCGGCGAGTTCCGGCGAAGCCAGAACTGGATCGGCCGACCTGGCGCGACAGTGACAACTGCCGACTTTGTTCCTCCGCCACCACACGAAGTAGACCGCTGCATTGGAGAGCTGGAGGCCTACATCCACACGCTGGACGGAACCCCTCCATTGATCAAGGCCGCACTCGTGCATGCACAGTTCGAGACTATTCACCCGTTCTTAGACGGAAACGGCCGTCTTGGCCGCCTGCTCATCACGTTCCTACTTTGCGGTTGGAATGTGATCGAACGCCCGCTTCTATATCTCAGCTACTACTTCAAGGCTTACAGGACGGAGTATTACAACCGCCTGATGGGGATTAGGATGCGCGGGGACTGGGAGAACTGGGTCCGCTTCTTCCTACTTGGCGTCAAAGAAACCGCAACACTCGCAGCAATCACAGCGCGCGAGATCATCGCTCTACACGCCAAAGACCGCGCCACGCTGCAGCAAGCAGACCCCGCACCCATCGTGATTCGCGTCTACGAGCAGTTCTGTCGGTATCCGGTCTTGAACGCGCAGCGCCTCACAAAAATGACGGAGACATCGTATCCTTCGGTGAGCCGCGGACTCAAAGTCCTTGGTGACCTTGGAATCGTTCGCGAGGTGACAGGTGGCCAACGCAATCGTCGCTACGTATACACCGAGTATATGTCGTTGCTGACCCGAGATACCGCTTTGCCAGTTGGATAGCGGAGCGTCCATGGAAACAGCACCGTCAAAGCACCAGATGCGCGCCGAGCTCGAGGACTTGATCGTTCGCGACCTGCTTGGTCCGCACGGTGGCTTGGAAGAAGAGCTTCCACCCGGAATGCGCGTGGCGACGCGTTACCTGCTCGGGCAACTTGCCCGAAGGGGAACTCGACGGTCTTGCTGAGCTCGTCCTTGCGGTGCTCCGCGTAGGCGATCTCAAGTCCGAGGTTGGTGACCCTTTTCTATGAGGCGGCCTAGAGCCCGTCGTGTAGCTGCGCTTCGGTGCTGGCACGTCTCCTGCATTAGTCGCTATGGAGGTACCGGGCGAACCAGATAGCTAGCTATCTGAAATTACAATTAAGCCACGCGATAGCCGGCGTTTCATGGTCCAAAAACCGACCGCCGGTGGTGAGAATTTGGCCCGTCCGAAGGTGGACCAGACTAAGATTTTATTATCAAATTATGGCGGCCATATATTTTTTTAACTTAAATATTGATTATTAATAGTTTTAATGATAAACGCTCTCTCCCGACCCGCCTCAGCGGCGGGCCGCCTTCCGGCACAGCCCATTCCAAGGAGTTTTTGCACGTGGACATGCCATCGCCAGAAACAAATGGTTTTGTCAGAACCCTAAACAACATGGGCTATATGACGAGTTCGCTCGACCCCTGCTCCGAAGCCTTTGTGCAGTTCGCCCCTGTTGGACCCGGACCGGCTTTGGATATCGGTGCAGCGTATGGGGTCGCTACGCTTGCCGCCCTGGCCCGCGGGGCTCGGGTTATCGCGAATGACCTAGACGCTCGGCATCTGGATATTCTCGCATCCCGGACCCAAGCCGAGCATCGCACTCGCCTAGCCCTCATGCCGGGCGCGTTCCCGGACGAACTTTCTGTCACTGAGCCCTGCGGGTCTATACTCATCGCACGGGTCCTTCATTTCTTTAATCCTCAGCAACTACGGACTAGCTTTGCGACAGCGGCCAGTTGGCTGGCGCCTGGCGGCAAGCTTTTCATAATCACCGAGACCCCTTATCTAAAGAATTTCGCGACATTTACGCCGGTCTACGAACAGCGCCGGGCGGCTGGCGAGGAGTGGCCCGGTTTGATTTCCGATGTCGCGGCGTTTGCTCCCGAGCGTGCCAAATTTCTGCCTCCACTGATGCATTTCCTGGACCCTGACGTGCTCCGGCGGGAAGCCACCCGTGCCGGACTTATCGTGGAGAGCTGTGAGTTCATCAATAGGACCGACTTCCCGGAGGACATACGACTAGACGGCCGCGAGAGCGTTGGTCTTGTCGCGCGTAGGGCCGAGAATAACACATGCGTCTGAGCATGCGACCGCGCGACCTTTCTAAGTTGGCCGGTATGACAGGGCTGCTCGCCCTGTTGGCCATGTTCCTATCGCCCTTTTTCAACCAACACCCTCCGGTTCTTCTAGACCTTGCTGACGCATCCTGGGAAATCTGTATCCCACCGGTAGCGGACGGAGCAGCGGGGCCATGCAAGACGTCCCAGCCAGTTAAGGTCCTTGCCGACGCACCTGCCATTGCTCGCTCAACAAATTTCGATGGGTGGTTGCTATACAAAACCCACTTTCCCTCGCCCGCGTCCTGCGTCGGGAATAGCGCTGCCTGCAGCCTGGTTATCGGCGAGGTAGGCGATGCTGCTGAAGCACGGCTCAATGGAGTCGCAATCGGACGCCACGGTGACTTTCCACCAAACGCTGTGTACGCCAAGAACTACGGTGTAAAATTTGAGCTTTCGCGCAACTTACTTAAGCCGGACCATCACGGTGAGAACGAGTTGGAAATCGTCGTCTATTCGTTGAAGAGGACTCAGACTGGCCTGACACGCGGTCCAATAGCAATTATGCCCTCCTCTGCGGCCTTTTCCTTTGTTCGTTCCGTAAACGTGTCGACGGTCGCGGTCCCCATCTTCGGCAGCGTGGTCCTTATATTCTTGGCTATGATGGGCGTCATATTGATGCGCTATCATAGGATTGAAGACGAACTGTCCACTTGGTTCGTCTTCTATTGCTTCGCCGCCGCGATGTTCTTGATGTCTATTTCAGAGACCACCCGAGAGTTCCTGCCCATCGCGCTATCCGGCTGGTCTCATTTCTTCGTTCGCAGTATCTTCGACTACTCGCACTTCGCATTGGCGGCGTGCTACTTTTTTCCAGATAGCAAGCTGCGAAGCACGGTCGGGTTCATCTACGCGATACCGATCTGCGCACTGCTGTTGGGCGGACTGGCCAGCCTTGGCGGACTTTCTCAGTTCTCGTATCAAAGCGGCTTTGACACCGCCCATGCCATCATGCGCTATTCCGCGCCGCTCGTATTTCTACCCGTTGCTGTCGGACTCTGGGGCTCAATTAAAGGGGCCAAGGAGTCGAAGCTTGCCATCGTGGTTTATGCCCTACTGGTTCCTGCTCAGCTCTTCGACATTCTGGTGTTCCACGGTGTCATCCGGGGTCTGTATTTTTGTAAATTTTACCCTATGCCGCTCGGTATCGTGTTCGCCTACCTCCTGACGCGAAAATACCAGCTCGCACATGAGGCACTTGCTCAGGTGGAGGAAGCTAAGAACCGGACGAACAGTGCCATTGCGAGCTTGACGGGTATGTTGGCCCACGATGTCCGCAAGCCTTTCTCCATCCTCCGCATGGGCATAGGCATGCTAGGCGGCGCCAAGGACCCGTCGGACGTCAAGCGTGTGCTATCCCGCCTGGCCCCGGAAATAGATAAAGCCGTCAGCAGCGTCGACGGCCTGATCTCCGATGTCATGGAAGTGGGATCAACGTCGACGCAGCTGATACAAGAGCTGGTGAGTCCGGAGTCGTTGATTGAGTCCGGTCTCGGTGACGTGTTTCGGGTGTCCTCTAAGGCCGATATCAGCGTCAGCTATGACCTGAAACACAGCCATATGGTCAATGTCCATGTGCAGAAGGTCAGCCGGGTATTCTCTAATATCTTGGGCAATGCGATCCAGGCGATGAAGTCCAAGGGTGAGATCTGGTTCAAGACGACCGAGCAGGACGGGATGTTGACGTTCTGCGTCGGCAATACTGGGTCGGTAATCCCGACCGAAAATCTCCCGAAGCTGTTCGACGCTTTCTTTACTAGCGGCAAGAAGGGTGGGACTGGGCTCGGCCTAGCGATAGCCCAGAAGGTCGTGATGGCACATGGCGGGCGTATTTGGTGTGAGTCGTCTCGGACTGCGGCGCATCCGGAGGGGCAGGTCGAGTTCTTCTTTACGCTTCCTTTGGCCCATTGCTGCTCGGCACGAACAAGCGCCACTCTGCCTCGACATAGCTCGGAGATCATTAAGGCGCTCCAAGTTGGTGCGCTGGAGGGCAACTCGGGAAGTGTTGATAAGGGTGAATTGACCCTTGAGGCCGATATTGTCCAATCCGCTGCTGATCTCGGTCGCACTCTTCGCGTCCTGGTCGTCGATGATGAGCTAGTGTACCGGAGTAGCTTGGCCGCCTATTTGCACCGTACACCGGAATTGGAGCAAGTTATGACGGTCGCTCAGGCGGCGAGTTCTGATGAAGCGCTCGCGATGCTCAGTAGCGAGACGTTCGACCTGATTGTCACCGACGTGGATTTGGACGCCACTTCGCTCGATGGCTTCGAGCTGGTCGCGACGCTGCGGCAGCGCAGCGTTCGGGCGCTGATCTGTGTGCACTCGAACCGGATCGTGGCGGCGGATCATCGCACCGCGATCGCCTCGGGCGCTGACGCATTCCTGCCGAAGCCGATGGCGCGGGCGCAGCTATTGCGCGTCGTCCTGCAAAGCGCGGAACAGGGCAAAGCAATGATCACTGCGGCGACGGTGAGGGCAGCTCAGGGTACTGGGAGTGCGACCGTGGTGGCGGCTCAGGCTTCCAAACCAGAGGTATTGGTCATCGACGATCACTCATTGATCCTCGGCGCCTGGCAGGACAAGCTGGGTTCCGAGGTGACGATCCACACGATGACTAGCTAGGAAGATTTGGTTGCCAAGATCGCGGGCGATGCCGTGTTACTCGATTGGCTGACCTATGTGGTTACCGATATGTACCTGGATGGCTCGGCTGGTGACGGTATTGAAGTAGGCCGCCTGATCAAGAGTAGGCGCCCGGCCCTGGCCGTGATGCTGAGCTCTGATCGAACCTTCGCCCGGGGGAACTGATCGGTGCGGTGGACCGGGTGATTGGAAAAGAGCCGGTTGGAATTGAGGCGCTTAGGGCCTAAGTGGCCCAGACACCGTCTGGATAATGTTCCTCATGTAGATAGATAAGCATCTAAAATTACGGAATATAATCGTTATATTCCGTATTTATCTAAATAATTGTCGATTTTTACCGATGCGCCTCAAGCTGGCCGCCGAGGGACTCAATGGTCCTAAGTTCAAGCGGGTAGCTTAGTGAGGTAGGAACAGGTGAGGATCCCCGAAAAATGGAACGCAGTAAGTGCAGGCTGGAACTTAGCTTGTAAAATAATGCATGCGGCTTATGGATTCGGTGCAGCCTCGGTCGCGTTTTTTCGATCTGAGTCAAAAGACCCATCTGTCCGCATCTCTTGGATACTAATTGCACCAGCTACCGCCATTGTCATAGCAATTCTAACGGTGATAGAGACAGGTACTTCACGCGAGTCGATATACCCTCATGCCGACCAGCGATTTGACATTGATCATCTATTGGGGGCACGTCTCTCAGATGTTTGCCCTGAGGCCGACGCTAGTCCACGTCGAGAGACATTTGAAGGATGCCTCAATCACCTTGATCGCAGCCGTCTAATCGAATTCACCGTTCCGAAGTTCGACGAGATCGGTGAAACGCCACCAGACATGCCCAATGATTTAGCAAACGATAAAAGCAAGCAGCAACAGGCTGCCGCAAAAATATTTGCACCAAATTCTGCATTCGTGATCGAAGTTGCCCGAGTAACTTGACGTACTCTGGCGCCGGCGCGCTGTTGACTCTGGCACGAATGTGAACTTTTGACGATAAGTGACCGCTGCCTATGGCCGCTACCGTTCTCCCCGAATCGTTCTAGCGATTGCTTCAAGTTCCGCGTCGGGCATTCGCGGGCCATCGTGGGACGCGATCATTCCCGTATAGGATTCATAAAAGGTCCGCACTGTGGAGTTGATGGCCTTCCATCCCCCTTGATTGATACCGTGCATCGGCACCAGCTTGATATGGAGGTGGTCGATGCCGAATCCCTCCATAATCATGCCCGTGCGCTTTACGCCTAGGTTGCGATCGATTTGGAGGCCTACTTTTCGTGCGGCGCTCACGAGTTGGGTGAGCACCGGCTCCGGCACTTCGAATCCGTAGCTCGGATGGTGCGCCTTGGGTATGACGACGGTAAAGCCAGGGGTGTTGGGAAAAGGCGTTAAGAAAGCCTGGTGATCGTCATCTTGCCAGACGGTGTGTGAAGAAACGGCGCCCTTCACGATCTCGCAGAATAGGCATTTGTCGGTCATTGGGTGGGTCCTTATTAAGTTATGCTGCTCGCATTTGCGAGTGTTCCTCAACACGGTTAGTGCGCTGCCAAGAAAAGAGAAGCGGTAGCATCGCTAGAGTTGCGGCAAACGACATCCAGTACAGGTTTTGTATCCCTACTTTCTCTACTGCGAGTTCGACACCAGTCAAACAGCCGAGCATGCCGATTCGACTGACGAAACTGATGCTGGAGAGAATTGTAGCACGCTGTCCAGAAGGAATGTGCTTGTTCGCGCTCGATCCGATCAACGCCTGAAAACTGGCGTTGGCACCCTGCATGATCAGGAAGAAAGGCAATGCGGTCGAAAGTCCATGAGCCGAACTCATGACACCAAAAGACACCGTCATTAATAGTACGTTAGCAAGCAGGACCGTCTCGCTTGTGATGCCCCGGCGTTTCATGATCTGTGACGATATTGCCAAATAGAGCGCTTGGACGCCAACATAAGCGAGAAAAATTGTGCCGAGATCTCCAGTGGTGAGATTGGCGTTGAACTCGTTGAAATAGGGCTGCCAGTAATGAAACACTGGTTGCAACGCAAACTGGGACGCGATTTGTAGGAGAAATATTGGTCGCAGGCGGGGTGAAGCGAACCCTTCCTTAATGCTAATTTTTACATTTGTAATAATTTTAGCACCGAAATCGCGACATCGTCGGCTAAAGGATGTACCCAACTTCGGTTCGTTTCTTGAGCGTTGATCTTCGTTTACTAGGCCACCTAGGGACAAGGCAGTTAAGATCATGATCGCCGAGGCGAAGAGGAAGGGAGCGCCTAAATTTTTGGTGGCAAGGAGTCCCCCAATAAACCCGCCAAGCATCGTGGCGATTGAGCCGAATGTCGCCATGCGGCTAAATACGACATCCAGTGAGAGGCCTTGTCGGCTAAGGTGGGGATTATTATCAACAACCAGCGCGTTGAAGGCTCCCGACCAAAAGGAGATGGCAAGAGCGTTCAGAATCTCGGCGGCGTAAAACCAAGGCACATCGCGACCAAAATAGTATGCAGCAAAAGAGAGTATTGCCGAAAAGCAGGCGGCTAGCACACTTTTCTTGCGTCCATAAAGGTCAGCAATAAGGCCAGTAGGAATCTCTGCGAGCAGAATGACGACTCCCTGGACTAGTTTGATAGCCGCGATGTCGGCCAGGGAGGAGCCGTTGGCAAGCATAAAGATGACTATAGTGGCACCTGTACCCATGCGACCTGCCGCAAACAAGCTATAGATGAGGTTATAACGCCATAGTCCGTTCGTTCTATGGTCGACTTTGTGCAACATCTTGGACCAAGACTTGATCGGCATAGAGTTCATGCCCTCCCGAGCTCTAGTTGAATTCCGTTGGAATTATGCGAAAAAAATCCCCATGGTGCCGTGTGTGTGACTGGTAGTCCGCGCTGAAGGGATTTATGGCATCCTCCACCCGGACTCCACGAAGCCGATGGCCCGAAAACCTGTAGGCTCATGAGCGCAGCTGGCACGACCCTGATTTTTAACGGCGGAAGACTCTCGCGCCGACCGTCCTGTTGCAGGAATTGAATACTACTCACTAGCTCAACCCTATCTCCAAGAGCATCGCCGGTTTCAAACTCCGCAACCACAATTCCCGAACTTGGACTGGTATTTTCGGCACCCTCACGAATAACGGCTTCGAGACAACGCTGCCGGACAATTGGATGGAAACGGTGATCTGCAGCACGTAGACTACCAGTGGCGGCCGAAAGAAAGGTCTGCGTCTGGTCAGCGCCGTTGAGCAGTCTCACTGGATCTGCAATGGTACCGAAATCATCGAACGGCGTGTAGCCGGGCTGGCCAGGATCTCCCGGAACGTCCCAAACATCAATTGGGAGCGGTGTTTTGGTTGGCAAATCAATTGGTACTTTATGACGATCAGATTCCAAACGATGGCCGACTAGTTCATGAAGCAGCGCACCTAAAGCTGCAGGTGCTAGGATTATCGGTAGAGCGTGGGAGACTCGCGTAGCTTTTGGAAGCATGACAAACCTAGTGTTTCTTGCCTCCCACTCGGCAAGTTGTGTGAGGGCGAGCTCGATCTCAGAGTGGGTCCATTCAAGTTTAGCTGACTGCAGTAGGGCGAACGTGCGCCCATAGCTAGTTACCTCCCAGTAGGCGAGGTGCTGAATTTGCTCACGCTGGTTTGATCCGCTTGATACCTTGCGGATGGTTTCAGATAGACGAAGACGGACATATTGCCATCTCGCTCCGAGAGCATTGGCTGCTGCTGCAAAAGGTTGCGGGACTTCGAGGTGATCTAGCGCCACGTCCGTCCCTCGAGAAATGACCCTGAAACCGTCACGCTCCCAGGTGCCGGCCTCTAGTCTGTGCCGCTCAAGTAACTGGTCGCGGCCTTCAAGACGTAGGTCAAACTCTCGCAAAATGTTGGTGCGGTGTAACATATTGGTCCTAAACGGAGAAGTCCTCGTGGTGCATCGAAGCGCTACCACAACGAGTGCAGTGCGGATTGCGTGGCTTATCTGCGTACGACAGCTGTAACGTACTGATATCGATGTTGAGCATGCGGTTACGAGTTTGCACCTCACCGAATCCGCCGATGTATTTGACAACCTCAGCCACAGCCAGCGCAGACACCAGGGCATTGATTGGTCCGAAGGACGGCGCTTGATACGCTGCGTTGAACGAAGCCCGGTATCTATGGCCTGGTGCGCAGTCTTCAGCGTCGCTACACATCAGGCAGTATGTTTCGCCGTGTTTAACTGTTGGACCCACAATTCCTACGCCGTCAACGTATCCAGCCGTCAGATATGGTATGCCAAGTCTGTGACATACCGCGTCGGCCCAATCATGGATTTCCCTAGGCTTGTCTGCGGAGACAACTAAGAAGTCAATGCCGGCCATAGTTTTGAGCATGTCATCTACGCCTTCGACCTTAGTCTCTATGGCGGTGACGTTGGTGTCAGAGTTCATGGCGCTGAGCCTAGCGGCAGCTGTCACCACCTTTGATTTGCCGAGGTCTGCTTCTGTAAATAACATCTGTCTTGTGAGATTGCTGAGTTCGATCGTGTCAAAGTCGAAAAGACGAAGCTCCTTGAACCCCGCCCCGATCAAGCCGGTCGATACCCAATTGCCGATACCGCCGCAGCCCCAAAGTGCGATGCGCGCACTACCAATTCTGCACTGTGACTCGATCGGGTCATTTCCTGTTAGATGCTGAAATAATAGATGTCTGTCATATCGCGCCATGTTGGCTGGGGCCGGCTTCAATTCATAAAGAATTCGGCCACGACCTAAACGGCCACAGAGATCTCTTATTTCATCAGGATCCCGGTTGAGTTTTGAGGCCAACATGGAGGGAGTGGTCGGGTGGCGCAGTTCAGTTAGGAGGGACAGCGCGGAGGAATCAGCAATTAAGTTGCGACGATTACGTCGAGCATAGCCGAGTCTAACTTTAAATCGGTCTCCTCCTAGGTCGTTGCATGAGACCATGCCGAGATAGCGTGGGATCATTAACCGCGTGTTGAGGTTCGGATCCGTGGCGGCTTTACCTAGGGTTTCATAGGTCGCTTGCGGGGTCATGCGGCTGCTCCATGTTGATCAATGTAGGCAGGGCCCGTAGGAAGGGCCCTGCCGCGAATTAGTTGGCGATGTTGCGCTCGTTTGCAATGTTGCGCTCGTTTGCAATGTTGCGCTCGTTTGCGATGTTACGCTCATTGGCAACGTGGAATTCGTTTGCGATGTTGCGCTCGTCCGCCGCGCCGGTGTGATCGTTAGTTCCCATCGACACTGCATCGTCTGGTGTAATTGTGACTTCGATAAACATGGGCACCTCATTTAGTGGATGAAATTGATAACCGTTGACGCAGCCGCATGTGCAATCGGCGTGCCAGATCGCAAGGCCCTGAAGTCATTGGTGCGCCAACATTTCGATTAGTCCGGTGGTCGGATTTTGGGCCACCTATGGCATCCGTCTCGCCTGAAAGTGAGCCAAAGCTTCAACGAGAGCCGCACGCACCACCCAGAATTGGATTTGCCCCGAATGTGAATGATCGCGGACATGGAGCCACGGCGTGATCGGCATAATGGAGCCACTTCCGGATCGGCCTAATCGAGGCGGGTCGTGATCGGCGCTATGGAGCCACCCGTGGATCGTCTTTATCGAGCCACCCGCACCGGACTCTGGCAACCACAACTACTTAACCGACACGTACGCTTTCAGGTGCGCCGCGGCAATCGGGAGGTTGGCGGCCCAGGTTCTTTATTGGTGCCTGCTCATCTGCACTAGTAAATCGACGTGGCTACTCGCCCTACTATGGAAAACAGGATCAGGGATGAGAGCACGAACAAGCTAAAGCGCAGCGGCACGTAGTTGAAGAAACACTGCACGATGGAATGGACGACTCGGAGTCCGACATAGGCCCATGCCAAGTTAACATTTGTGTTATCGATCAGCCCGGCCACTTGAGTTATCAAGGCCAAGGCGTAGAAGACGGTAGGCTGCTCGTGGAGATGGTTGTAATTGTCGGCGATCTGCTCGACAGGAATGGGCAAGGAATCCAGATCCTCCTTGCGCTTAACGGCTCTTGCATCAATTCCTGCACGGTGCATGGCCGGCAATCGGGTGGCATACATCAAACACCAAACTACACAGGTCCAAATAAAGAGGGAAAGCATAGGTTGGAACATAGGCTACCTCCAATTTAGCTATCATAGCTTGTTCTTTAGCGGTCAAGGCGCCGCCCCTGTTTTATTGAGTAATTGCAGGCTGTTTCAGTCGATGGGCAGGACTTTTAAGACCAGGTTTCGGTCGGGTGGGCCGCCGCCTCGTCACGATTCTGCTCTGCAAAGGCGAGATACTAATAAAGTGTCAACGCAGGACGATAACCGCTGCCGATGGTCATGCTCCGCATATGGCACAGACCTTGCTCTAACAGGGCTGGAGGTGCCTACAAGCCCGGCTAAATCCCTGAAATCTCGTAAGACACCATGCCCAATGCAAGGCAGTGGCTCGAATTTAAGCCAAAGAGCGGTCCATTTTTGTACCGGCAGCTGAATTTCAGTCACTGTTAATATGCCTATTTTAATAAAATTATATAGAGTATTGATATTTGACATTTATTATAAAATAGCATATCACCATCTTGTCATTCAATGGTTGTCGACCTTAAGTAGTCGACTAAAAAAGGGGTAGGTATGAAAAAGCTTGTGATGATGTTTGCCTCGATCCTCAGTCTGGCAGGATTAGCCAAGGCGGACCAGATCCTGAAGAAGAACTTCACTGAGTCGACAGTCGACAACAACGTCAAGCCTCATGACATGGTTTTTGGCCAACAGTGGATGAGTCAGAAAGTCTGAGGCTCCACAGTCAAGTGGTGCTGGGAGTTCAATGCAAATCAGCATCGTGACGAACCGCCTTCTCAAACATTCGATCAGCCTCTTATTGGGGCTGGTCGTCTTCGCTGCCAGCAGCCTTGCAGGGAGTCCCATGAAGCATAGATTTGTTATCCCCGGTGGACTGATGCCCAACTCGGTCGATCCGCTCGACCTAGACCAATTCAGCAACTATTTCCCCGGCCAAATGATCTACCTTCAACCGCTCGAAGCAGGACTAGACGGTAAGCTCACGAGCCATGTGCTTTCAGATTTTCAACACGACGAGACATCGAACTTAATCACCTTCAAGCTAGGTGACTGGAAATATTCTGACGGATCTAAGGTGACGATCGGTGACGTGGCCCTAGCGATTAAGCGAATGGCGCTCACCCGTCCTTCGTTTCCTGTTCTTAGATCAATTGAAGGCATTGCAGACTGGGTTAAGCATGCTCATCCTTTGACATCCTCGCCAAAAGGGCTGGTTGTTAACGGCAATACGCTGACGATTCAGTTAAGTCAGAAGGTTTTTCATCCTCTTTTTCGCTTTAGCCTCAACGTCTTCTCCATCATTCCGAGCCACTGTATCGATTTGCAGTCAAGCAAGGTCATTTGCAAAGCTCCGCCAACTTCAGGGTACTACCTCGCTGGGACCAAGAACGGCACGCAGATTGAGTACATGCTCCGTGGAGACTTGCCGAAGGACATTGCGAGTAGGATGCCCCCGTCCGTGGTTTTTGAATACGCACCAAAGCCTCTCCAGGAGCTAATACAAGACCCTGCCTACGACTCTGTTGGCTTCGCCTACGACCTAGATTTTACTGTTCCTAAGTATCAAGAGTTAGCACAAAATTTTCGGATAGAGCGCCTGCCATCGTCCTGGTTTTCGGGATTTATTCTCAATCCAAAGATCAAGCCCTTTGACAGAAAGGAGTGCCGGAGATGGTTTGCGAAAAAATTCCGGAGCGCATTTGCCGCTCAAGACCTCGGCATCCTTCAGCCGTCGAGCAGTATCTTTACCTCAATAATTCCAGGCTACATGACTGAAGAGCAATTGGGAGCCGGAGTGCCGGAGTCGGCAGCTGTTGAGGACACCTGTTTGAAAGCTCTTAGAGCCCACGATTTCGTTTTTGCAATAAAGACCCAATCGACGCCGCCATTTGTCCAAAATGCACTGGATAAGTTGGCTCGGGACCTCCAGATCAAGTTAGCTCCGTCGGTAGTAGGTACCTCGACTCACGACCGAGACAAGGTTGCGATGCGCCTTGCTAACTCCGGCTTCTGGGCTTTGGATCCTGTGGGCGACGTGCAAATGCTGCTTTCTCCCAATATGCACCAAGACGTTGCAGATGTCGCATCAGACCCCGAGGTCCAAGCTCTATTGAAGGGAATCGGTTCATCCATGAGCCCTGAGTCAATTTCCGCTAGCATGGGTAAGCTTAACAAGTATCTTCACGACGACGGACTGCTGAATATATTCAGCAACCAGGGGTACTTTTACATCTCCAAAAAGGATCGGCCAAAACGTCCAGGGGCCACTTTTTCAATCACGGTACCTTATCCGTGGCAGGTCTTTTAATTTATGCTGTCGAAGGCCGAAAAGGCATTCCGATTGAATTTGCTGGCTAGCCGAATGCGTGCGGCAGGCCTTTTTCCTAAGTTTCTCGAAACAAGTAGCTTAGGTGCATTTAGGGTCGTTAACGCGTATGACGACCATCGATCAGCGACGGTGATGCATCCGAGTGCTTGTACAGGCCTTTCCACCTGCGAGTATACGGCTGCCCTAAAAGCCCTAACGGAGTGGCTCGAACGGCAGGTTGTTAGGTCCTCGCCTGAAGCCTTCCCAAATGGGACTGAAGGAGTCGCCGGGTGGGATGTTCCATCTTTATTACATAAAAGGGGCTCGCAGATAAGTGCAGAGGGCCATGCCCTAAGAGAGGCTTGTGAGCGTAACATTTGGTCGCGTTGGTGTGATGATGCCTCGATCGGTCACACAGTCCTAGAAGGTAACAATCTCGCGCGGCTGCTTACTCCAGCTGGAAAAGCAGCACGTCAATTCCTATACGAAATCTTGCCGAAAGGTGAGCTTATTGCCGTTGTGCCGAATGCCAGTGATGTATTTCCTAGCAAGTTAATCTTTGCAGCTTATCTTCTTGCCGGTGACCAGGGAGTTATTACTGGTGGCGCCGCTGCACCTGTTGGGAAGGAAACTGGCGCCCTTGAGCATGGCTTGACCGAACTCGTGCGTCACGCTCTAGCTTTTAACAGAGCGATTGGCGACGGAGTGAGAGCCAAAAGTGTCTACGATCAAAGACTAATTTGGATGGCCTCACCCGCTGGTTTTGCTTCGTTGAAAAATCGCTTAAGTTGCGGCTCATCCGATGCAGAGGTCTCCATGCCATCCTTCGAATATAACGAGACCATCCAAAACCCTGGATTCTCGTTCGCCACCTTTCATCGCGTCGGTTTTGTCGACCACCCAGCTTTTATTGGGACGCACGTAGAAAGGCTGTGCCTTTGAAGTTTAACCTCAGCAAGGCTTCACAAGTCGCCTACGCTGCCGTAGGTGTTGCTGTGTTTGTTTGCTGTTTTTTCTTTAAACAGTACACCGCTGATAGAAACGCTAAGATCTTTGTCGAGCGATGGGTGGCTGCTAATTATGTTGCATTGCAAGAGGGGAATTTCCTAGAGGAAATCGCCAAGCTCGAAAGAGTTCTGTCTGCCCAGATCGATGTATCAGGCATCGTCCTTCGCGATCTTCGGTCACCTGCAGTACCGTTGATGGCAATGGGGGACGTAGACGTGGTTCCCAAGGAAATCTGGCAGAATATTACGGTAGCCCCAAGGGTATGGTCTTGCGGAATTCTTAAGCCTTGCGTAGCCGTTCGTTTGCCCGGCTTAGGCGGGAACTTAGCCTTGGTTCTGATTGCGGACAACGGAACCGAGGTCTTTTCCTTGCTAGGTTTTGTCGCCGTGATTACCGCGTTGATTATGGCTGGTCTTGTTATAACTAGCTGGCAATATAGACGCGCAAACCGAGAGACTTTGGTCCAGATCAGTGACGCATTTTCTACAGCTATTAAGAATGACCCAAAGTCCATCAAGTGGGATGAGTTTCGCGAGATCCTCGGCGATCCACTTAATCAAACATTTGGTGAACTGAGGGACAAAATTGAAAAAAGCGCCGGCCATGAAGCAACGGCGCGCATGACCCAGATGCTGGCCCACGATGTGCGCAAGCCTTTCTCAATCCTAAGAATGGGCCTGGGAATGCTCGCTAACGCCAAGGATCCAGATGGTGTTAAAAAAGTACTTGCTCGATTAATCCCCGAGATCGATAAGGCCGTGAGCAGCGTTGATGGCCTTATTGCGGATGTGATGGAAGTGGGCTCCACCAGCACGAAACTGAGCCAGGAGCCAGCTAACCCCGAATCCTTGATCGAAGCTACTCTAGGAGAGATCTTCCGCGTTTATCCGAAAGCCAATGTTGCTATTAGCTATGACCTCCAGCACACCCATATGGCAAACGTCCACGTTCAGAAGGTCGGGCGGGTCTTTTCTAATATCGTGGGTAACGCCATTCAAGCAATGGGCCAAACAGGCGAGATCTGGTTCAAGACTCGTGAGCGCGCAGATATGATCGAGTTTTGTATCGGCAACGCCGGCTCATTGATCCCGGCAGCGAGCCTGCATAAGTTGTTCGATGCCTTTTTCACCAGCGGTAAAAAGGGTGGTACAGGCCTTGGGCTAGCCATAGCGGAAAAGGTCGTTAAAGCTCACGGTGGCCGGATTTGGTGTGAATCTGACAAAACCCCTAGTCACCCGACTGGCTATGTTGAGTTTAAGTTCACGCTACCTTTGGTAGCTAGTGGGACCTGTAAATCCAAAGCCCGTCTGCCAGCCCATAGCACCGAGCTTATAGCGGGGCTCCTGACCTTTGAGGACTCAGCGGCTGAGCAAGGAAGTGTCGACAAGAGCGAGCTGACCCTAGAAGAAGAGATTATCCGTGCTAGCAACAAACTAGGTCGTCAGTTAAGGGTTCTGTTGGTCGATGACGAAGCCATCTATCGCGGAGCATTGGGATCTTATTTAAGCCGCACACCTGAGTTGAGTGCGGCTATGAGCGTGATCCTGGCAAGCAGCAGTCGTGAGGCGCTCGCTGAGACCGCCAATGGATCGATTGATTTGGTGATCACAGATGTCGATATGGGCGAGGATTCACTCGACGGCTTTGAGTTGGTAGCTTCTATGAGGGCTGCTGGTATGCAGGCTCTTATCTGTGTTCACTCCAACAGGATTGTTGCCGCTGACCACAAGACCGCGACCATTGGGGGTGCTGATGCCTTCCTACCTAAGCCTGTTGCTCGTGCTCAGCTGCTCAGATTGGTTCTTCAAGCTGCGCAGGCAAGCCAGCAGGCCAGACAAAGTAAGCGTCAGGGCGTTGTTGCGGAGCCCGCCAGCAAGCCAGAGATTCTGGTGGTTGATGACAATATTTTTGTGTTGGAGGCGTGGCAAAGTGCTCTTGCTGGTGACGCGATCGTTCACTCCATTGCTAGCTTGGAAGACCTGGACGAACGTCTGGAGGCCGACCCTGGTTTTGCTGGTCGCCTATTGCTGGCGGTCACGGATATGCATCTGGACGGGTCGGCGGGTGACGGGCTCGATGTTGGCCGGCTTTTGAAAAGGCACAGACCGGGGTTGCAGGTGCTGCTCAGTTCCGACGGGGTTATCCCACCGAGCGAGCTTGTTGGGGCAGTAGATATGGCGATTGGAAAGGACCCCGTTCGGCTAGCGACGCTGAGTGCCTTGTGTTCAAACAGCCTGAGCCTGATTGGGCCTGCGAACAGATCAAGCTACCGGCAGGCTGACGTAAAAGACACTCCCTTTCCCTACCTTTGACTCCACCCAAATGTGACCTTGGTGCGCCTCGACCAACATTTTCGATATGTAGAGGCCGAGCCCAAGGCCACGTCGGTCGTGTTTACCAATCTGCCAGAAGCGTTTGAAGATTGTTTCGAGCATTGCGGTCGGCATCCCTGGGCCGCTGTCGCTAACTGAGATCTGGACATCGCCATGGACCAAGTGAAAATCCACTGCCACTCTGCCGCCGCTAGGAGTGAACTTGATGGCATTGCTCAATAAGTTGGATAGCACTTGAGAGATACGAACTCGATCGCATTTCACCAATATTGCGGTTCCCTTGGTGGGCGCCTCGAGGGTCAATCCTTTGGCGGATGCCTGCAGCTTGAACGTCTCGACCGCGTGAGCGATGATTTGGCGGAGGTCGTGTATCTCGATTTGAAGACCAAGCTTGCCGGACGCGATTCGTTCCATATCCAAAAGATCGCCGATCAGCCGGAGTGCCTCACCTGCATTCCGACCGATCATGTCTATATACTCTCGGGTCTCATCATCGACAGCGGTATAGGTTGAGCTGCTCGTCAGGAGCTTCGCAACCATTGATATTGCACCTAGGGGGTTGCGCAAGTCGTGACTAACAATCGCAAGGAACTCGTCTCTAGTCGTCAGTGCAGCCTTTGTGGCTAGATGTGCGTCCTTTTCTTCGGCCAGCCCCTCTGCCGCATTCCGCACCTTCATGTCGATTTCTTGCCGTTCACTCGTGAGATGTCTATCTGTTTCCTCGCGTTCGCCCGTGAAAAGATGCCTTTCAACTGCGCGCTTCTCGTTTCGTTCGATTTCGAGGGCCGAGTCCATTTGGCGGCGTTCAGTCTCTAGGGCATCGTCGGCAGCGCTTCTGTCTTTGATCAGCAACTTTTCGGTCACCGCCCCTGCGGACGAGCTGGCGATTTCACTCGCGATCGAATCAATCTCATCTCGGGCCAGGGATTTTGCTTCGTCGGCAGTTGCTCGGCTCGCTGAAACGGTATCGTCCGCGCGATTCTTCGCTTTTGCCTTGCCTTCCGCTAGAGCGACATCAGTCTTTGCTCGTTCGGCTTGGAGGCTTTTGTCTGTTTGCTTGCGCTCTATTGGGACGGATATATCGCGCTCGTTTGCCATAGTCGCACCTGCATTTATTGGTGAGTCGGTTGCTTCTTGGCCGTTAGCCGCGCACGATTTGAAGTCGAGTATGGCAGTGCGGACGTGAGAGCTAAGTGAGCTTCTCTCCTGAAGTCCCCTTTAGGAACGGCAATGGCGCACAGCGCCCAGCCTAATTTTAATAAAGGCGCATCTTTTAAAATAAGAGGCCGGGACGTCCCGGCTTATTTTAGGCAGACATATTTACCCATGGATTCCATGTGGTTGGCATGAGATTGAATGGGTGCCGCCAATAATCACAAGGCTACCGAGCTTTTATCCCGGCACCGCCTCCGCCGCAGCCACCCCCGGATCGGCCAAATCAAGCCACTCGTGCCGCACTCTGGCAACCACAACTACTTAACCCACATGCAAGCTTTCAGGTGCGCCGTCGCAATACGGAGATTGGTGGCCGTGGTTCTTTGTTGCCGCTCGCACATCTACTCTAGTAAATCGCCGTGGCTAGTCGCCCTATTATTGCAAACAAGGTCACGGACGAGAGTACAAACAAGCCAAAACGCAGCGGCACGTAGTTGAAGAAGCACTGTACGATGGAATGGACGACTCGAAGTCCGACGTAGGTCCACGCTAAGGAAACATTTGTGCTATCGCTCAGCCCGGCCACTTGAGTCATCAAGGCCAGGGCGTAGAAGACGGTTGGCTGCTCGTGGAGATGGTTGTAATTGTCGGCAATCTGCTTGACCGGTATGGGCAAGGAATCCAAATCCTCCTTGCGCTTGATGGCTCTTGCATCGATTCCGGCGCGGTGCATGGCCGGCAATCGGGTGGCATACATCAAACACCAGACGACAGAGGTCCAGATGATGAGGGAGAGCATAGGTTGGAACATGGGATACCTCCAAATGAGCTATGATAGCTTGTTCTTCAGCGGTCAACACGTGTCCGATTTATTGCGGGACTTCAGTTAGCAATGCGCGCAAACGCAATCGGCATCGCGATCGATCAGGCACCGGCAAACGGCGTCAATGGTCTCGCGCAGCGCTTGCCGAGCGCGATGCCGGCGCACGCGGAAGGCGGCGTCGGTAATGTTATGCCGCTGGGCATAGTCGGCAGGCGATTCGCCGCCCAAATCGACCTGCTCAATGATGTCAGCTTGTTCAGGCTTCAAGTTGCCGAGAAGCAAGCGGAGGCAGTCGCGGGCAACGCCTTCGTCCGGTTCAGCGGCGACTTCGAGGTCGTCGACCGAGGCCTCGCGACGCAGGACCCGACCTTCCACGGCCCGATGTCGGTGTAGGTCCGTGATGGTCGTACGCAGAATCCTGTAGAACCAAGCCACCACCCGGTCCTCGTCCCGGAGTCCGTCGATTTTACCAAGCGCCTTCACAAAGGCGTCTTGGAGCACGTCTAGCGCGGTATCGCGGTCGGCGACGCGGGCTCGGACGAACTTCAAAAACTTGTCGGCATCCGCGACGAGGCGCTGGGTGGAGGCGTTGGTCATTAGCAACCGCATCCACATCCGCAGGGTCTTTCGCACGTGCCGTCGCAGCTACTGCTGCCACACCCGCACCCACACCCTTTGCCGTTGTCGGTCTCGGCCGCTTTGCTACTAATTGAGGTCATCATAGCTTACTCCTTCTTCAACAATCAGGGCACGCACCGTGCGACCCTCGCATTGGTAGACGGGCGAAGCGGCAGATTGTTACAAAGAGATCATAACACGCTGTCATAATTGGTGTTAAGTATCGCCGTCAGTGACGCATCAAAGCCAGAAGGAACCTCGGCGGTGCCACCGGATGCTTTGGGCTGGAAATGTTCCGCCCATTCGTTTCGAGGCTCAGGGAGCGGATGTCGGACTGACTCTCAGCGTGCTTACGACCCCGGCGGCAAACGTCAACGCCGCCCCGATCCCGAGGCCGATTTGCGGCGCTGCATCGGCGGACGTAAGCGTCAAGAGCAGGGTCATGATGACGGCGCCAGCGGTTTGCCCAAATAAGCGGGCGGTGCCCTGCATGCCGCCGGCAGCGCCACTGCGTGCACTGGGGGCCGAGATAAACATGTTACGGTTGTTGGCCACGTTGAAGAGGCCGAATCCGAGACCACACAGCATGGTGAACGGCACGAGCAACCAAGGCTCACCTCTCAGGGGCCAAAGGGCCGCAGCGGCCAGTCCCGTCGCGAGACAGAGGCCGCCCAGTGCGCACTGCCAAGCCGTCGACACGCGGTCGGCCAGTTTGCCGGCAAACGGAGCGGTAGCGGCCACGGTCAAGGGCCAAACCGTCATATAGAGTCCGGACGTCAGAGTGTCCTGCTCGAGACCGTGTTGCAGGTAGAAGGGCAGGGCGATCATGCTGGCGGCCTGCCCGGCAAAGCAGCTGACCGAGGCGATCACTGAGAGGCGGAACGAGTCGGTGCGAAGCAAATCCAAAGGGAGGAGAGGTGCCTCCTTCGGCATCTCCCGCCGCACCAATGCCACGAGCGTAAAGGCGGCGGTAACCAGTAGGACAGCAGCTAGCTTCGGCCGCGTCGGGAGAAGCTCCGTGCCGAAGATCAACGACGCGATGGTTCCTGAGTTAAAGGCGACGCTGATCAGGTCCAGGCGACGCGCCGTCCCGTCGACACGTGGAAGTACGCGGTGGGCGAGTAGCACCACCGCGCCTAAGGGCAGGTTGATGGCGAAGAGCCAAGGCCAGTCTGCGACTGATAGGATCGCAGCGCCGATGGCGGGACCGGCGGCGGACGAAAGCGCCACGGCAAGAGCGTTCCATCCGATCGCGAGGCCGAGGTTTGGAGGTGGAACGACAAGACGTAGCAGCGCAACGCCAAGAGCCATGACGGCAGCGCCACCGAGCCCCTGGATGAAGCGGGCCGCTACCAGCCACGACAAGGAGGGCGACAGCGCACACAGCACGGATGCGCCTGTGAACACGGCGACGCCGGCGGTGAAGACGCGGCGATAGCCTAGGCTTTCACCCAGCGCCGCGCAGGGCAGCAAAGCCATCAGCAGTGCGGTCTGGTAGGCGGTGATGACTCTGATCGATTCGGCGGGCGTCACATCCAGCGACCGTGCGATCGACGGCAGCGCAATATTCGCGATGGCCGCGTCCAGTACGACGAGCGCCATGGCTGCCAGCACGGCGGCGACCGCGTAGCTTTGGGTCATCGGCCTGGTCACGGCGAACCCACGGTCCAGACGCCGTCCCGCTCTATGTACCGAGTCACTCGGTGCTCGTCTTTGTCCTCCTTCTTCAGATCTCGCTCGGTAAACCGAAAGAGTAGAGCCGATCCGGACATGCAGCGCGTGTCGTGAATGTCCCCGGGGAGGTACACCTGCACTCGTCCAGGGCGTACCAGAGTGGAATCTCTTTTGACGAGCCTGACCCGGCCATCCGCGTCCTCGACCCGAGCATAGGTGCCCATCTCGATCTCGCCCCGCTGGAGCGCATACATGACCCACCCCCTGCCATGGTCGTGGGGAGGTCTGTAGAGACCCGCATGCTCCGTGTGCGCTAACAATAGGAAGCCGTGGTCCGCGTCTCGGTAGAGCTCTTCGGAGGCCGGGAGTTCTTGATGGAGCGCGGCCAACCACGGCTCCGAGGCGGGTGCTTTCACCAGCTCTTCGAGGTGTTGGCGGCAACCAGCGACCACTTCCGAAGTCAGCGGTCCCCACACGTGCCTGACGCCTTCGGTGAACCTTTTTAGAGAATGTCCAGCCATGTTGTCTCCTCTCGATATGCGCGCAAGGCGCAGAACTCCGTCACAGCTTCAAGAGTAAGCACGAAGGTGACATGGCGGAAGACGCACCATACGCACAGTATCTTTGCGTTTGACGCCATAGCTCGTTATAGTCGCACGATGTCACGACCCGATTTCAATTTGCTCGTCACCCTGGACGTGCTGCTCGCGGAAGGCAACGTCACGCGCGCCGCTAAACGCTTGCGCCTTAGCCCTTCAGCGATGAGTCGCGGGCTGGCGCGATTGCGCGAGGCGACCGGTGATCCGCTGCTGGTCAGGGCCGGACGCGGACTCGTGCCGACACCCCGTGCGCTCGATCTGCGCGAGCGGGTCCGTCAGCTCGTGCAGGACGCAGAAGCGGTCCTTCGACCGGCCGAACACCTGAAGCTCAGGGAGATCGCCAGGACCTTCACCCTACGCACTAGCGAAGGCTTCATCGAGAACTTCGGGCCGAAGCTCATTGCGCGCGTCACGGAAGAAGCGCCGGGCATTCGGCTGCGCTTTGTGCAAAAGGTAAACAAGGATGGGGGACCGCTGCGCGACGGATTCGTCGATCTGGAGACTGGTGTCGTCGAACGGACGACGGCGCCGGAGTTACGTGTCCAGGCGCTGTTTCAAGATCGCTATATTGGCGTCGTGCGAAAAGGGCACCCGCTTAGCAAAGGCAAGATCACTCCGTCCCGCTATGCGGCCGGCAGACACATCTATGTCTCACGCGACGGTCTCGACAGAGGACCGATCGACGATGCCTTGAAGTCATTGAACTTGGAACGAAAGGTCGTGACGATCGTGGGTGGCTTCTCGAACGCGCTGGGACTGGCTCGGGCCTCCGACTTGATCGCCAGTGTTCCCGAGCGGCACACTGGGAACCTGCGCGACGGAATGCATAGTTTCCCGCTGCCGGTGCCAACGCCTGAGTTTACGATTTCGATGCTGTGGCATCCACGGATGGATGGAGACCAAGCGCATCGGTGGTTGCGAGACCAGGTTCGGGAGGTCTGTGCTGTCGTGCGCGTGGCACGGCGCAATGGTCCTCGTCAGGTCTGATACTTTCTGGCGTTCGATCCGGCGGTGCTCAGCGGAAATCAAATGCGCGTCATGGCAGCAACGCATCGTGCAGACTCGTGGTTGGCTAAACATAGGTGCAATCAACGATGATTGGATCGGTTGGATCCCGCACTCCGTCGCGAATGCCGCAATGGGATCGGCGGGATAGGAAGTGGCGGAGAGAGTGGGATTGACCTAAACACGCTTTCAAAGCGTCCTAGAGTGTGTCTGTTAGATTGGTGGAGTCGGTGAGTTTACAATACATAACAGATGGTTGTGGCTCTGGTGGGTTTGTTCGGTTTGCGGGAGTTTTTGTGCTTTTAGGCAGGTAAAGTTCACAAAATATTCACACTAGGCCGCTAGTCGTGGCGCTTAATAGAGCGACTACTCAGCTGGTGGACTTGACTCTGGCTCGAATGTGAACTATTCACAATAAGTGACCCATCCTATGGACTGAAGCATCTCATGTCACCGCGCCCGACCAAGCTGGCTGAGCCGCTGCTGGTCATTGGAGAGCTTGTCGCCAAGGGCAGATTCGACTTCGTGGCTCATGCACGAGAGCGATTGCAGGAGCGGGAGGTCACGATCCCTGAAGTGGTGTATGTGCTGAAACGTGGATTCCATGAGCGGCGAAAGGATCAGTTTAGGGAGGACTTCGGTGAGTAGGTCTATGCGGTTCGGGGTAATACAGCGGACGCTAGGACGCTAAGAATTGCGGCGTCCATAAGCGCCGAAGGGGCCTTGGCTATCACTGTGATTGATTTAGATAAGTAAGAGGTCGCCATGTCTCGTAAAACCATCAAGTTCAACGGCTTTGGATTCCCTGTCGTACTCGCCAATGTGCAGACCAAGGTAGTCCACGATGAGGTGGTTCCAGATGTGAACTACAACGACCTGCAGGCGCTGCTCTTCGTGGGGTTGATCCGGAAGCCCACAAGGCTAAGTGGCGCTGAGATCCGCTTCCTGCGTCATCATCTGGAGATGACCCAGGATGCCTTCGCGAAGTTGCTCAAGATCGAACGCAGCCTCGTGTCCAAATGGGAAGGCAAGGACCTGAAGGCTACTGGTATGACCATCCATGCCGAGATCTTCTTGCGGATGAAGCTCGCCAAGATTGGCCACCATGATTTGGACGCAGAGTTTGATAAGATTGAGCCCGGGTCTGCTTCCCGGGGGGTCGGCAAACCGCTTGAGGTCAGGATGGGGAAGGCGGGCTGATGCCGGTCCGGAGCCGCTACCGTTCTCCCCGAATCCTTCGAACAACCCGCACGTCCTTCGCTTGATCCTGACCCTCACATCAGCGAGATACATTAGGTGCGCAGAAGTCTTAGTATCTGGATCAAGTATCGGCTTTCCATTTGGAACGCACCAAGTTTTAAATCCTTTGCTTTCCAAGCCAGCCTTTCGCGTAGGAGTCACTGCGACTGCGCCAATTGAGCGAGCCCCTAATTTGCGTGCCTTGTCCATGCGGACTTGATCGAGCCTAGCCGCAAGACCTAGGTTCCTATATTTCGGGCACACGACTAAGCGATTTAGCGACGCATACGGTCCGGGTAAAGTCGAGTAGAGGCTTTCGATCGGGAAGTCACGGCTGTCTGGTGATCCATTTGGCGTATCGTGGACGCAAAGTCTTGCCGCTGCGACAATACTTGGCGAACCGAGATAGAAATCTTGGCCTTGGTATTAATCGTTAGAAAATTGATCAAATATGACACTGGCGTGCTGTCGGCAACAACCGCCTTTGGCAAGACCGTTATCGGCGCTTGGATGATCGTCGCCTGCAAGGTGAACACGCTGGTTTTGGTCCACAGACAAGAACTACTCGACCAATGGAGGCGGCAAGTTGGAAGTCCGCGTTTATGACTATGTTGACAGCAACGTCTCAATGACATGGTCGATGTTCGAGAAGCGTAAGAAGGGCTACAAGGCGATCGGCTATGAGATTGGCCCCCTTGAGTAGCTGCACAAAATTCGACTTGAGGATGCAGGGGGCAAGGTCGAGCAGGATTTTGCCCGCAAAGGCATTGTGCGAGGAGACCTACCAACCGTGCGGTCGCACCTCAAGCCACCTTGGCTCTTTGTCTAGCTTGGTGTAGGTCCCAGGCGCCTTGCATAGCGACCCACATGTCGGCACTGGTACCGATGGCCCGTTCCAGCGCGATAGCGAAGTCAGCGGTGATGCTCCGCTTGCCGTTGACGATCTCATTGATCTTGCGATGGGCACATCCCAGCTTCTCCGCCAGTTGGCTTTGGTTAAGGTTGAGTTCAGCCATGTAGACTTGGGCGAGGACTTTGCCAGGGTGCATTGGCTTTGGGTTGTTTACAGGCATCACTTTACTCCCTCTTTAGTCGTGATAATCTTC
>Ga0315290_10000209_pt1 | contig 35982 bp, 34 predicted proteins | sample YL17G12_0_MG_FD_203627 | JGI IMG/M metagenome (GOLD analysis project Ga0315290, IMG submission 203627) | Sediment microbial communities from Yellowstone Lake, YNP, Wyoming, USA - YL17G12_0 | ecosystem: Environmental > Aquatic > Freshwater > Lake > Sediment | place: USA: Wyoming | collected... | reverse complement strand
CGGGGCGAATTGCGGCGCCACTCGTCGTTGCCGGCTCCTTGTGTGGCACGCCACACGGCGTCGCCGACGCCTAGATTGGCGCCGCAATTCGCCCCGGCGCGGGTACGACCCAAAGCCCGACAGGCTCCTGGATTGGCGCCACAATTCGCCCCGGCGCGGGCCCGACCCAAAGCCCGACAGGCTCCTGGAGTATCGGCTTCGCGACCCGGGCTGCGTGCGCGCAGGCAGAGTCGCAATTGACGTATACGTCAATTGGCAGTGTAGCGCCGCACGCTTCGACGGCCCGGGCGGCGAGCCGGATCTGCGCCGCTGCGCCGCCAAAGGGCACCGGTTCGAGGGGGCGACCCCGGGGCAGCCCTCTTTGACGGCACAATTCCCGTCGATGCGCGTCGGTGCCCGCCCGGCTGGTCGCGCTGATGCACTCTCGATGCGCAGTGGAGACAAGCTTGAACACCGCCCTGATTGCGGTCAAGACCCCTGAAGGTCTGGCCGAATTGAACACGCGTCAGCGGCGCCTGAGCCAGCGCCACAGAACCTTGCTTCACCTCGCCGACGGCAAGCGCAGCGAGGCCCAGTGGCGCAGCATGGGCGGCCAGGCGGGAATTCCAGATTCGTGTTTCAACGAGCTGTTGGCGCTTGGCCTGGTCGAGCTTCAGGCCGCCGTTGTGCCGGCGCGCAGCGCTGTCGCGCCGGTCCGAAAGCAAGCCCCGCTCGCTGCACCTGACGCCGATTGGCGCGCCGGCGCCGCGCCGGACTCCGAATTGCCGGCGCTGGGCACCTTGCCACCGGCGAGCGCCTTTCTTGATTCCGTGACGGGCAGCCCGGTGTCTGCCGGACCGTGGTTCCAGACCGATCCCGCGCAGCAACATGCCCCAGATGACGCGCTCGAGCGTGCGCGCGAAATCGTGCTGCGCGCGCTGCGTCACGAAGCGCCCCTGGCGGGCTTGCTCACCTCGCTGCGCCTGCGGCGCGCACGCTCGCATGAAGACCTGCACCGGCTGATTGATCAAATCGAGGCGCGTGCCGACCAAACTCGACGCAGCTTCACTACCAGCCTGGCGCTGCAACAGGCGCGCACCCTGCTCGGCGACCCACGTGGCTTGACCCGGACCTCACGCTGAGCGCCGTCACCCGGGGTCAAGCATGGGTTTCCTGGCGATCGACATCGGCAATACACGGCTCAAGTGGGCCCTGTACGAACAAGCCCGCAGCGGCGCCGCGCTGCAGGCGCACGGTGCAGTGTTTCTCGAAACCATCGACAGCCTGGCCGAGGCCGAGTGGCGCGACCTGCCTGCGCCGTCGTCGATGCTGGGCTGCGTCGTCGCCGGCGACGGCGTGAAGCGCCGCGTTGAAGAACAACTCGAACTGTGGGAGATCGAACCGCGCTGGGTGGTCTCTTCGGCGCAGGCCTGTGGCGTGATCAACGGCTACGACCATCCGGTGCGCCTGGGCGTGGACCGCTGGGTCGCATTGATCGGCGCGCGTCACCATGTGCTGGCCAGGGGCGCGCCGCGTCCGGTGCTGGTGGTCATGGTTGGAACCGCGGTGACGGTGGACGCGCTTGATGCGACAGGCCGCTTCCTCGGGGGCCTGATCCTGCCCGGCTTCGGCCTGATGCTGCGCGCACTGGAGATGGGCACCGCGGGCCTGAAGGCCCCGACCGGCGAAGCCGTCGACTTCCCGACGAACACGAGCGACGCGTTGATGAGCGGCGGCGCCGATGCCCTGGCCGGTGGCGTGGAGCGCATGTACCGCAAACTCCGCAGCCGTACCGGCCAGACGCCGCTGGTTCTGATGTCGGGCGGCGCGGCGGTGAAATTGGCGCCGATCACCGAGCTCGAACTGGAAGTGGTCGAGACGCTGATCTTCGACGGCCTGCTCCAGCTGGAGGCGGCGCGCCTGGCGGGGTGACCCTGGAAACCGCAGTTGGGGGCGCCCGCGCAGCCCTCAGAGAATGTAGCGCGACAAGTCCTCGTTGCGGGCGAGTTCGGCGAGCTTCGCGTTCACCGCCGCGGCGTCCAGCGTCACGCTCTGGCCCGCCAGATTCGGCGCGTTGAAACTGACCTCGTCGAGCAGCCGCTCCATCACCGTCGCGAGGCGCCGCGCGCCGATGTTTTCGGTGTTCTCGTTCACGTCGAAGGCAATTTGCGCCAGGCGCCGGATCGCATCGGGCTGAAGGATCAGCGTCACGCCTTCGGTGGCGAGCAAGGCCTGGTACTGTTTGACGAGGCTGGCGTCGGTTTGCGTCAGGATCGCTTCGAAATCGTCGACGCTGAGCGATCCGAGTTCGACGCGGATCGGAAACCGCCCCTGCAACTCGGGAATCAGGTCGCTCGGCTTGCTGAGATGAAACGCTCCCGAGGCGATGAACAGGATGTGGTCGGTCCGCACCATGCCGTGTTTCGTGTTCACGCTCGTGCCCTCCACCAGCGGCAGCAGGTCGCGCTGCACGCCTTGGCGCGAGACCTCGACACCGTGGCCGTCGCCGCGCGACGTGACCTTGTCGATTTCGTCGATGAAGACGATCCCATTCTGCTCGGCGTTGAGCAGCGCCGCGCGCTTGATGTCGTCATCGTTGATGAGCTTCACGGCCTCTTCGTCGACGAGCAACTTGAGTGCTTCGACGATGCTGACTTTGCGTGTCTTGCGCCGGGCCTGCCCCAGATTCGCGAACATGCCCTTGAGCTGCTCGGCCATGTCTTCCATGCCGGCCGGCCCCATGATTTCGAGGGACGGCTTGGGGTCGGCGACGTCGATCTCGATCTCCTTGTCGGCCAGCAGGCCCTCGCGCAGGCGTTTGCGCATCACCTGGCGCGCCACGTTGTCGGCGCCGCTTTGCCCGAGTCCGAAGTCGCCGCTCTGGCGCGCCGGCGGCACCAGGATGTCGAGAACGCGCTCTTCGGCGGCGTCTTCGGCGCGGCTGCGCTGGCGCTTCATCTGCGTCTCGCGCTCTTGCTTCACCGCCATGTCCACCAGGTCGCGCACGATCGAGTCGACGTCTTTGCCGACGTAACCGACTTCGGTGAACTTGGTCGCCTCGACCTTGATGAACGGCGCGTCGACCAGGCGCGCCAGGCGCCGCGCGATCTCGGTCTTGCCGACGCCGGTGGGGCCGATCATCAGGATGTTCTTCGGCGTGATCTCGGTGCGCATCGCGCCCGGCACCTGCTGGCGTCGCCAACGGTTGCGCAGCGCGATGGCCACTGCACGCTTGGCATCGGACTGGCCGACGATGTGGCGGTCCAGCTCCGTGACAATCTCCTGCGGCGTCAATGCAACCCCTCGTCCGACGCAAATGTCAGCCGGTGCTCGATGTCGACGAATGCGGGTGCTCTCATTCCAACGTCTCGATGTTGTGCTGCTGGTTCGTGTAGATGCACAGATCGCCCGCGATCTCGAGCGAGCGCTTCACGATGTCGCGCGCTGTCATCTCGGTGTGGTTGTGCAATGCACGCGCCGCCGCCTGGGCGTAGGCGCCGCCCGAGCCGATGGCGACGATGCCATACTCGGGTTCGAGCACGTCGCCGCTGCCGGTGATGATGAGCGAGGCCTCGCGGTCGGCCACCGCGAGCATGGCCTCCAGGCGGCGCAGCACCCGATCGGTGCGCCAGTCTTTGGTGAGCTCGATCGCTGCCCGCACCAGGTGGCCCTGGTGCTTTTCGAGTTTCGCCTCGAAACGCTCGAACAGCGTGAAGGCGTCGGCGGTGGCCCCGGCGAAACCCGCCAGCACCTGATCGCGGTAGAGCTTGCGCACCTTGCGCGCGCTCGCCTTGACGATCACGTTGCCGAGCGTCACCTGGCCGTCACCGCCCAGGGCCACACTTCGTCCGCGACGAGCGCTCAGAATCGTGGTGGCGTGAAAGGTGTCCATGCGGATGGGTTGCGCGGCGCGGCGGGTGAGTGAGCCGGGGCCATGGCCCGGGGCCACGGTTTCAGTTGGTGCGCACCTTGACCTTGGCGTGTCCGTTGATGCCCATCGCGCCGAAGAACAGCGCCACCAGCCGGTGCGCCTCGAGAAAACTGACGCTGCGGTTCTCGGTGCGACGCGTCATCACCCAGTTGAGCAAGGCGCCGGCGGCGACAAAGTCGACTCGAATCAGATTCGAGCATGACAGTTTGATCTGCGCGGCGCTCTTGATGTCGGCATCCAGCTTCTTCAGGGTCGGTGCGATGTCGCCGACCAGCTGCCCCGACAGTTCGACCGCGGCGACCTGCACCGACACCGGATCGTCGAGCGTCAGCGACTCGACAAAAGACGTCGACACCTCGCCGATCAGCGACAGCGATGGCGGCGTTGCCGACACCTTGGAACCTCGAATCAGCGCCAGGCACGCGGCGCGTTCCCACGACGGCGGCGAAACCTCGTAGGTGACGCAGTAGTCGATGGCGGTTTCGTCGAACTGGTCGGGCCGGTTCGCCATGCGCAGCGCGTCCAGGCGCAGGCGCCAGAACGCGGGGTCTGCGTCACGCACACCGGTGGGCGACGCGTCGTGCAGCACCGTGAACAAATGTTCTCCGCTGAGCCAGTGCATTTCCAGCTTCTGCGGGATCCACTTGCGGAACAATTCACTCATCCGCGCGCAGGCCTCGACGTCGATGCTTTGCAGCGCGATCCAGTCGAAAACCCAGGGCTGCGGCATCTGCAGGGTCTGCGATGACAGCTTTGCAACGACCTCGGCGTCGACGACGGCCGGGCATACCCAGCCGACCTGCCCCGCTACGGGTGAACCCTTGCGCGGCTCGTTGGCCGCCGCGTCGGCAACCTGCTTTGGCATCGAGAACCACTGCGGCGATGACCAGCCGAACTGCTGCGCGTAGTCCAACGCCAGGTCTTCGAACTTTTGCTGCTCGCCGGTGGCGCGGTACAGGTCGAACAGGACCAGCCAGGTTTCGGCGTTGTCGGCGCGCGCACCGCCGGGGCCGATGAGCCCGGCAAGGGCGTTTTCACATTGCTCGAAATCGGCGTTGGCAAAGGCGATCACGGCCTCGTCCAGGTCCGGGTCATGCGTGACTTCGCTCGCTTCAGCCGCAAACGGCTTCGCCATCGCCTGCGTCGCAACATTCAACTTTAGCGGCTGCGCTGCCGGACCGGGCGCAATGTTCGCCGCCGCCGGTTCAGCCCCGGGCCCCGGGTTCCATTCGGCCGTCTTCGCCAGCGCCTGGACTGCTGGCGCACGCGCCGCCGTGCCCGCCACCGGCATGTGGAAGGGTCGTGTCGGGTTGATCGGCAAATCGTTGAGTCGCGGCGGCGACCCCGAGTAGCCGTCGCCGACCATTTGCAGCTCGATCTGGTCGATCTTTGCCTTCACGCCCCGGTAGGCCCTGACGTTTTCGGATGGGCGAACTTCGGAGTCATCGTTGCGTGAATTCGCCGCCAGCGCGGCGAGTTGGTCACCGCTGAGACCATCGCGGCGCACCTGGCGCAACATGTCGAGGTCGCGCTTGCGAACGAAGTCGTTGCGGCGCTTGCGCTCGATCATCGACTTCAACTCCGACTTGGCGCTGTCGGTTTCGTCCGCGCCTTCGAAGCGCGACGTCAACTCGGCCCATTCCGTGTACGGATTGGCCACGAACATCACCATCTTGCGAAAGAAGCTCGGGCTGTCCTTGGGGTCCGCCATGGGTGTGGTCCGGATTCGACTCTTTGGGAATCAAACGCCGAAGATTCGGACGCGGACTGCCGCGACCCCGCACGCTGAACCGGCCGTTGCGGGCGCAAGCGGTTGAGGCTTGCGCGTCGCGCGGCGCTCAGTCACCGAACATCTTCTGCTTGAGTTCACGCCGTTGCTGCGCCTCCAGGGACAGTGTAGCGGTCGGTCTCGCGATCAAACGCCCCAAGCCGATGGGTTCGCCTGTTTCATCACAGAAACCGTACTCTCCAGCCTCAATCCGCGAGAGTGACTGGGTGATCTTCTTGAGCAACTTGCGCTCGCGATCCCGGGTTCGCAACTCCAGCGCATGCTCTTCCTCGATCGTCGCCCGATCCGCCGGATCGGGAACGATCGAAGTGTCTTCGCGCAGGTGTTCCGTGGTTTCGCCTGCGTTGCTGAGCAAACTGTCTTTCAGTGCCTGCAGCGTGCAACGGAAGAACTCCAACTGCTTGTCGTTCATGTACTCCGATTCCGGCATCGCCAGGATCTCGGCTTCCGTCATGTCCCGACCCGACTTGGTTTTCCAGGCGTCGGCCAGCCTCGGATCGGCGACGTGCACGCGCCGCGGCGTGTCCAACTCGACTTTGGCCATCTGCCGGGTCGGCGGCCGAGGCGGTGCAAACCGGTCCGCGAAGCGCGACGTCGGCAGCGGCAACGGTGCCTGTGCCGGAGCGGCGTTTGCCCTGGCTGCCGCACGGCTCGACATGGCACGCTTTACAGGCGCGGGCGCAACCCCGCCGACGGCGGGCGTGCCTGCGGCAACCTGGGGCACCTTTCCGGTCGTCTTGGCAGCCCCGGGTTTCGCTGGCGCCGGGACGGCCGCAGTGAGCTTCGTTTTCGGCTGCGGTGCCGGCTTCGGCGGCTTCGGTGCCGGCTTCGGTGCCGGCTTCAGTGCCGGCTTCGGTGCCGGCTTCAGTGCCTTCGGTGCCGGCTTCAGTGCCTTCAGTGGCTTCGGCGCCGGCTTCGGTGCTGCCTTGGATGCGGCTTTGTGGCCGCCCCTGGCTGGTACCACCGGCTTGCCCGACCTGGCCTTGGCAGCAGGCTTCGGCTTGGCGCCGGCCCTGTGCGCTGCCGCGCTCGGTTTGGCGGCGCCTTTGGGCCGTGGCGCCGGCGCTTTGGCGGTCTTCTTCGCCGCGGGCGCCGGCTTCTTGGTGGCGCCGGTGGCCTTCCTCGCGACGGGTTTCTTGCTGGCCGTTTTGCGGGCCGGTGTCTTGGTCAAGTGACTCTCCTTGCAGCGACGCATAAGCCCTCATCACGAGGGTCATTCACCGAGGCGGCGTGAATTCGGCGGCCGCGGATTGTATCCACGGGACACACCCGCGACGGCGGCAAAGGACTGCGTGGCGCGAACTGCTGCACCGATATCAGGCCAGGCATTGCTCCAGCCCCTGCAAAAAGATCTCGCGTGGCAGGTCCAGCCCGATAAAAACCATCTTGCTCGTCTTCTTCTCGCCGGGCATCCATTTCGGCCCGAGATCGCTGCCCATCAGTTGGTGCACGCCCTGGAAGATCACCTTGCGGTCCGTGCCTTTCATGTTGAGCACGCCCTTGTAGCGCAACATCTTCGGGCCGTAGACCTGCACGATAGAGCCGAGAAAGTCTTCCAGCTTGGCCGGATTGAAGGCCCGGTCGGAGCGAAACACGAAGGACTTCACGTCATCGTCGTGCACGTGGTGGTGCGGATGTTCGCAATGCTCGTCGTGTTCATGGTCTTGATCGTGGTCATGGTGCGCATCGCGATGCGGATCGGCATTCAGAAATTCCGGGTCGATATCGAGCTTGGCGTTCAAATTGAAGCCGCGCAAGTCGAACACCTCTGCCAGCGGGACTTCGCCGAAATTGACACGACGCTGCGCCGCGCGTGGGTTCATGTGCTTGACGCGGTGCGCCAACGAATCGATTTCGGCCGCGTCCACCAGATCGGCTTTGCTGATGAAGATCTGATCCGCGAAGCCGACCTGGCGCCTGGCCTCCTGGCGCGAATCGAGTTGGGCGTTGCCATGCTTGGCGTCGACCAGGGTCAGGATTGAATCGAGCAGGTAGCTCTCGGCAATCTCGTCGTCCATGAAGAAAGTTTGCGCCACGGGCCCCGGGTCGGCGAGGCCCGTGGTCTCGATCACGACGCGGTCGAAATCGAGCTCACCTTTGCGGCGCTTTTGCGCCAGGTCCGACAAGGTCGTGCGCAAATCTTCGCGGATCGAGCAGCACACGCAGCCATTGTTGAGCTGAATGATCTGCTCCTTGCTGTCTTGCACCAGGATCTCGCTGTCGATGTTTTCGTCGCCGAATTCGTTCTCGATGACAGCAATCTTCTGTCCATGTGCTTCGCTCAGCACGCGCTTGAGCAGCGTGGTCTTGCCCGAGCCGAGGAAGCCGGTCAGGATGGTGGCGGGGATGAGGCCGGTGGTCATTGGCGGTCCGATCGGGGAATTGGTTGGGCACTGCACCGATGCATGAACAAGGGGGCCGGGGCCGCGCAGTCGGTGACCGGGCGAAACCCTGCGGGCGAACCTGCAAGGATACAAGGGCCAGGATATGAGGGTCGATGACTTTGTTTCAAGGGCGCCGGCGTGTCAAGGCGTTCGACATCTGCTTGACCGGCGCTGCATCGGGTAAGCTCGCCGTCTCGCCACACCACGTCGCAAGGCGCGATGTCTGAGCCCCACCCCGGTCGCACCCCTCGAGAAAGACCCGCGTCCACGCCCGCCGACAAGCGCAGCCTGTTCCAACGGCTGGTGGAGTTCGTCGCGCCCGGGCCGGACTCGCGCGACGAGCTGATCGAATCCCTCGCCGCCGCCGAAGACCGGGAGTTGATCGCGCCCGAATCGCGCATGATGCTGGAGGGCGTGATCCGCATGGCCGATCTGACGGCCGGCGACGTGATGGTCGCGGCCCCGTACATGGACCAGCTCGACATCGACGCACCCTACGAGGAACTGCTGCGCGCCGTGATCACGGCCGCGCATTCGCGCTTCCCGGTGTTCGAGGGGCAGCGCCAGAACGTGATCGGCATCCTGCTCGCGAAGGACTTGCTGAAAATGCAGCGTTCCCCGGAAATGAACGTGCGCGCGCTGCTGCGCCCGGCCGTGTTCGTGCCGGAATCGAAAGGCCTGAACGAACTGCTGCGCGACTTTCGGGCAAACCGCAACCACCTGGCGATCGTCATCGACGAGTTCGGCAACACCGCAGGACTGATCACGATCGAAGACGTGCTCGAAGAAATCGTCGGCGAGATCGAAGACGAATTCGACGACAAAGACGGCGAGTCGGGCATCTACACCCTGGCCGACGGCAGCCAGCGCGTCGCCGGCGACACCAGCATCGAGGCCGTGAATGCAGCGTTTGGCGTGGCCTTGCCTACCGCTGATTTCGAAACCATCGGCGGCCTGGTCGCGCATGAACTCGGCCATGTGCCGCGCCGCGGCGAGACCACGCTCGTCGGTCCGCTGCAATTCCATGTGATGCTGACACGCGGCGGTGCGGTGCGTTGGTTCAAGGTGACGCGCCCGGCCCGGCCGTCGCCGAACCCGGCCAAGAGCGTTTGACGACGCGCGTGGCGCAGGCGACCCAACCTCAGGCGCCCCCACGCTGGGCAGCCTGGGCCGAGATGTCGCTGGCGGCCTGTTTCGGCGCGGCGCACAGCCTGCCCGTCGTCGTGACCTGGGCCTGGCCGCTGCAACTGCTCAGCGTTGCCTGGCTCGCCTGGCGCGTCTCGCTTGCGACGCCACTGCGCGCCGCAGCGCTGGGCTGGGCCTTCGGCAGCGCCTGGTTCGCTTGTGCCACCTGGTGGCTGTTCATCAGCATGCACCGCTACGGCGGCCTTCCGGCGTGGATGGCAATCCTCGGCGTGGCTGCGTTGTGCTGCGGCATGGCGCTGATGCCGGCCATTGCCATGGCCGTGTTCGCCCGCCTGCGCAGCCGCCGCGCCGCCGCCCATGGCCTGCAGTTCGCCGCGCTGTGGACGCTCGCCGAATTGGCGCGCGGCTTGCTGTTCACCGGGTTTCCGTGGGCGGCCAGCGGTTATGCCCATGTCGATTCGCCGCTCGCCGCGCTTGCCCCATGGATCGGTGTCTACGGCATCGGCGGCGTTGCGGCGGCCCTGGCTGCGGCACCGGCCATGACCGATGGCGCGTTCGCGGCACGCCGCAGACCCTTGGCTGCGGCGCTCGCGGTGCTGGCCGCGCTCGCACTGGCGCCGCTGCCGCAGTTCACCCAGGCCACAGGCACACTCAGCGTGGCGCTGCTGCAGGGCAACGTTGCGCAGGACGAGAAGTTCTCGCTGCAGCACTTGCCGCAGGCGCTGCAGTGGACCGGCGAGCAACTGCTTGGCGCGCGAGCCGATCTGGTGCTGGGCGCGGAAACCGTGATTCCGCTGCTGCCGCATCAGCTTGACCCGCAGTACTGGCAGGCGCTGCTCGAACATTTTCGCCAGCCCGGGCGCGCGGCCCTGGTCGGTTTGCCGCTGGGCGACGAGCCCACCGGCTACACCAACTCGGCGGCGGGCATCGCGGCGTACAGCGCGGATCTGCCCGACGGTTTCTACCGCTACGACAAACACCACCTGGTGCCCTTCGGCGAAGTGATTCCGCCGCTGTTCAACTGGTTCATCCGTTTGATGCAGATCCCGCTCGGCGACTTCAATCGCGGTCCGCTCGTCGCGCCTTCGTTCAGCGTCAAAGGCGAGCGCGTCGCGCCCAACATCTGCTACGAAGACCTGTTCGGCGAAGAACTCGCGGCGCGCTTCACCCACCCGGCGCTGGCGCCGACGATTCTGGCCAACCTCAGCAACATCGGCTGGTTCGGGCAGACGATCGCCGTCGACCAGCACTTGAACATTTCGCGCATGCGAACGCTGGAGTTGCAGCGGCCGATGCTGCGCGCGACGAATACCGGCGCGACGGCGGTGATCGACCACCATGGCCGGGTCATCCATGCGCTCGCGCCGCACATCCAGGGTGTGCTGCAAGGCAGCGTTCAAGGCCGCAATGGCGTGACGCCGTTCGCGTGGTGGGCCGGCGCCGCCGGTCTGTGGCCGATGCTGGGCCTGGCCTTGCTGCTGGTACTGCGACCCAGATATTTCGGGACAAAATGAAAGTGATGGATTCGGCCCGAAGGCTAGGCGCAAACCGCAGCGATACCCAGTGGTATCGCGAGGCCGAGCCCGGACGAGCGCAGTCCCTGCGGACTGCGCTCGCCAGGCGAGGGGCTGGGCCTCAGGCCCAGCGCGGCCTGCAAGGCTTGCAACGACGCCATCGGGTCGAAGACGCGCTTTCATGTCTCGAAATATCTGGGTCGCAGTACCAGGCGCGGCGCCGGCGCTGCGGCGCCGCCCGGCGTGACTGCCGGTCAACAGGCGCCGAGTCGAACCAGTCGACCCGGACGCTCGTGCGTCAGCGTGCCGTCGCGCTGCACACAACGCCCGGCAACCCAGGTGCCGAGGTAGCCCACGCCTTTTTGCAGAAAACGCTTGCCGCCTGCCGGCAGGTCGCGCACCAGCTTCGGAACACCGACCCCCAGACGCGCCGGATCGATCAGGTTCAGGTCGGCGCGTTGCCCGAGCGCGATTCGCCCGCGGTCGCTCAAGCCCAGGTACGACGCATTGCGCGCACCGAGCATGTGCACCACGTCTTCGAGCGCAAAGCGGCCGCTGGCACGGGCCTGCACCCAATGCGTGAGCATGAAGGTGGAAAAGCTCGCGTCGCAGATCGTGCCGACATGCGCACCCGCATCGCCCAGCCCGCACAGCGCGCGCGGGTGTTCGAGCATGTTTCGCACCACGTCGAGGTTGCCGTCGTTGTAGTTGAAGATCGGAAAGTAGATGAGGTTCGTGCCATCGCCTTGTGTCAGGTGGTCGAAGATCGCCTCGAGCGCACTCACACCGCGCTGCTTCGCGCGCACGAAGAAGCTCGCCGTGACGGCGGGTTCGTAGTCGGGCATCTCGCCGTCGCGCGACGAGAGCGCGAACATGCGTGCGCTGATGCGCTCGAGCATCGCCAGCAGGATGTCCACCAACGGCGGCAGCGGCGTGCCGTCGCCGGCCAGGGGCAGCGACTTTTGTGCCAGGATGCGCGCCTTGCGCTGCGGCTCGCGCAACGCCTGCGCGCGTTGCGCGAGCGGCAAGTGCGATACCTCCTGGTAGCCCGGAAAGCCCATGAAAGGGTGAAAACTCGCATCCAGCCCGTTGATCACGCCGATGCCGCGCGCCGCGGCCTGCAGGTACAGCGGCAGGCCGGCCGCGACGCCGCGCTCGACGCGCTCGCGCACCGCGCGCCACTGCTCGCCGCCCGGGTCGCGCTGCAGCCAGGTCATCGACAGCGGCCGACCCGTTGCCCTGGCGAGCACTTCGACCAGGTCGAATTCGGCATCGAAGTACTGCGGCCCGCGCAACAGGTCGAAGTCGCTCACGACCTGGACCACGCCGTGGCTCAGGCCGTTGAACGCACGCGTGATGCCGGCGAGTTCGGCCGCATTCGCCTGCGACGCCGGAGTTTCTTCGCCGCGCGAGGTGCGGTGGTTGTCGCTGCGGCCGGTGGAAAACCCGGCTGCGCCGGCGAGCAGGGCTTCGCGCACGATCTCGCGCATGGCTGCGATGTCGGCCTGGCTCGCGGCTTGTTGCGCGAGCGCGCGTTCACCCATGACGAGCATGCGCACCGGGTCGTGTGGTACCTGCGCCAGGAAGTCCAGGCAGTGCGGCCGGGCGTCGAGCGCGTCCATGTATTGCGGAAAACTCTGCCAGTCGAAGCGCACCCCCTCGGCCAGCGCCACGCCGGGAATGTCTTCCACTCCTTCCATCAGGCGGATCAGTCGATCCTGCTCGCCGTGGCGCAACGGCGCGAAGCCGACGCCGCAGTTGCCCATCACGAGCGTCGTCACGCCGTGGTAGATGCTCGGTGAAAAGGTCTCATCCCAACTCGCCTGGCCGTCGTAGTGCGTATGGATGTCGATGAAGCCCGGTGTCACCCAGGCACCCTGCGCCGCGATGCGCTCACGCGCCGCCGACGTGATGCGGCCAATTTCGACGATGCGCCCGTCGCGCAGGCCGACATCGGCGCTGAACGGCGCGGCACCGCTGCCGTCGATGACGGTTCCGCCCTCAATCACGGTGTCGAGCATCGATGCGCCTCCAGGATACGGCCAGGGTCATGCCCGACACGATATGCCAGATGCCCCACAGGCTGGCGATGATCACCATGCCCAGATCGGCATTGAACTGGACCGCGATGATGCCCAGCGCCAGCCCGGAGTTCTGCATGCCGCCTTCGATGATCACGGCGCGCGCATCCCACGCATCGACCCGAAACAGCAGCGCGCAGCCCCAGCCGAGCAACAAGCCGGCGCCGTTGTGCAACACGACAATGAGCAATTGCGGCATGATTTGCGCCGTCAGCAGATGGCGTTCGCGCACCAGCCCGATCGCGATGAAAGCGAGCAGCGCGAAGAGGCTGAAGCGCGCCAGCGGTTTGCGCATGCGCTCGGTGGCGCCGGGCAGACGGTGGGCCACGAACAGGCCCAACGCCATCGGCAGCGCCAGCAGTGCGAGCAGACTCCACAGAATCGCCAGAGGGTCGATCGCGAGTTCGCGCAACCAGCTTGCGGTGGCCGGGTTGGAGGCGATCATCCAGGTGAAATTGAACGGCGTGAGGAACAGTGCCATGACGCTGGCCACGGCCGAGATGCTGACCGAAAGCGCCGTGTTGCCGCGCCCGAAGTGCGTCACCACGTTCGACAGCGAGCCGCCCGGGCACGCGGCGACGAGCAGCATCGCCGCTTCCGTGTTCGGCGGCAGATCGAGCCAGAGCGTGGCGAGCCAGGTCGCCCCCGGCAACAGGATGAATTGCGGGATCAGGCCGCAGACCACGGCCCGCGGCTTCTGCGCGACGCGCGTGAAATCGACGAGACGCAGTTCGAGCGCGACCGAGAACACCATCGTGACCAGCACCGCGCTCAGAATCAGTTGTTGGACCGTCATGCGCCTAGCCTAGCGAGAAAGCCGCCCTCTAGAATCAGGGGTTTACGCCTGACCCCTGTCGATGCTGACGTTCCAGCAAATCATCCTCGCCCTCCAGTCCTATTGGTCGCAGCAGGGCTGCGCGCTGCTGCAGCCCTACGACATGGAAGTCGGCGCCGGCACCAGCCATACGGCGACGTTTCTGCGCGCGCTCGGCCCCGAACCCTGGCGCGCGGCTTACGTGCAGCCGAGCCGCCGCCCGAAGGACGGCCGTTACGGCGACAACCCGAACCGCCTGCAGCATTACTACCAGTACCAGGTGGTGTTGAAACCAGCGCCGCCGGACATCCTCGAGCTCTACCTCGGCTCGCTCGAAGCGCTGGGGTTCGATCTGCGCGCGAACGACATCCGCTTCGTCGAAGACGATTGGGAGAACCCGACGCTCGGCTGCTGGGGCTTGGGCTGGGAAGTCTGGTTGAACGGCATGGAAGTGACCCAGTTCACCTATTTCCAGCAAGTGGGCGGTATCGACTGCAAGCCCATCACCGGCGAAATCACTTACGGCCTGGAACGGCTGGCGATGTATCTGCAGGCTGTCGACAACATCTATGACCTGTGCTGGACCGAAGGCCTGGAGGCGGCGCCGGGCCGCGCCCACGCCGACTCGCGCCCCGGCGCGGATGGGCTGGTGCCCAGCGCCGGTGCCGGGGGCCGGCTGCTCTACCGCGACGTGTACCACCAGAACGAAGTCGAACAAAGCAGCTACAACTTTGAACACAGCGATGTCGATTTCCTGCTCACCGCATTTGCCGCCCACGAGCGCCAGGCAAAGCACTTGATGGAACTGCAACTCGCGCTGCCCGCCTACGAGCAATTGCTCAAGGCGGCGCACAGCTTCAACCTGCTCGACGCGCGCGGCGCGATCAGCGTCACGGAACGCGCCGCCTACATCGGCCGCATCCGCAACGTCTCGAAAAGTGTGGCGCAGAGTTATCTCGAGAGCCGGGCACGCCTGGGGTTCCCGATGGCGCCGCGCGAATGGGCGAACGAGGCGCTGGCCAAACTCGCGCCGCGCATGGCGCTGAGTGCGCCCGCGATCTCCACATGAGCAGCGCCCGGAGCCTGCTTGTCGAGCTGCTGGTCGAGGAGCTGCCGCCGAAGGCGCTGAAGGCGCTGGGCCTGGCATTTGCCGCCGGGATCGCCGACTCCTTGCGCGGCCAGGGCCTGTTGACGGATCACTCCGCGGTGACACCTTATGCCACGCCGCGCCGACTTGCGGTGCACATCAGCGCGGTGCGCGGTTCAGGCGCAGACACGCAGCGCTGGCACAAGCTGATGCCGGTGAACGTGGGCCTCGACGCCGCCGGCCAGGCCACGCCGGCGCTGCTGAAGAAGCTTCACGGCCTGGGCGTCAATGGGTCGGTGCTGCCGCAGCTGCGGCGCCAGGTCGAGGGCAAGGCTGAAGTGCTGTTCCTGAACTCTGCCGTGAGGGGCGCGACGCTGGCTGCGGGCCTGCAGGCCGCGCTCGACTCGGCCTTGGTCAAATTGCCGATTCCCAAATTGATGCAGTACCAGCTTGCCGACGGCTGGAGCACCACGCAATTCGTGCGCCCGGCGCATGCCCTGGTGGCGCTGCATGGTGCCGAGGTGGTGCCGGTCACTGCGCTGGGCTTGCAAGCCGGTCGCCAAACCGAAGGCCATCGCTTTGAAGCGGCGATGAGCCCGGTGATGCTGATCGATGCCGACCACTATGCGCGCCAGCTCCACGAGCAAGGCGCGGTGATCGCGAGTTTCGCCGCGCGCCATGGCGAGATCAGCCGCCAGCTGCACGCCGCCGCCGCCAGGCAGGGCCTGAGCCCGATCGAGGACGCAGCGCTGCTCGACGAAGTCACGGCGCTCGTGGAGCGGCCCAACGTCGTCTTGTGCGAATTCGAGCGCCAGTTCCTCGAGGTGCCGCAGGAATGCCTGGTCCTGACGATGAAGGCGAACCAGAAGTACTTTCCGCTGCTCGATGCGGCGGGCCGGCTGACGAACAAGTTTCTCGTCGTCAGCAATATCAACGCCGCAGACATGAGCCACGTCGTCGCCGGCAACCAGCGCGTCGTGCGGCCGCGCCTGGCCGACGCGAAATTCTTCTTCGACAAGGATCGCAAACGCAGCCTCGAATCGCGCGTGGCAGGCCTGGACCAGGTCGTCTATCACCACCAGCTCGGGAGCCTGGGCGATCGGGTCCGACGCGTGCGCGCGATCGCCCGCGACATCGCAATGCAGATGGGTGGCGCGGCGCTGGTGCAAAGTGCCGAGCACGCGGCGCTGCTCGCCAAGGCCGACTTGTTGACCGACATGGTCGGCGAGTTCCCCGAACTGCAAGGCACGATGGGCGGCTACTACGCGCGCCATGACGGCCTGAGCGAGGAAGTGGCGTTCGCGATCGAAGACCACTACAAACCGCGGTTTGCAGGCGACACCCTGCCGCGCAATGCGACGGGCCTGGCCGTCGCCCTGGCCGACAAGCTGGAGATCCTGGTCGGTCTGTTCGGCATCGGCCAGTTGCCGAGCGGCGACAAAGATCCGTTTGCGCTGCGCCGCCATGGCCTGGGCGTGATTCGGATGTTGATTGAACGGCGTTTGCCGCTGTCGCTGCGGCGGCTGATCGCGGACGCGTCCGCGCAATTTCCGCAGTTCGCGCCGGGTTCTGGCGCCGGGGTCCTGCTCGCGGACTTCCTCTACGAGCGCCTGCGCGTGTCGCTGCGCGACCAGGGCAATTCCGCCGACCAGACAGACTCTGTGCTCTCGTTGCGACCCGACGTCTTGTCCGACATCGTGGATCGGTTGGCCGCGGTGCGCAGCTTCGCGTTGCTGCCACAGGCGGCATCGCTCGCGGCAGCGAACAAACGCATCGCCAACATCCTGAGCAAGGCCGAAGGCCAGGCCGAGCCGAAGGTTGACCCCGGGCTGTTCAAAATGCCCGCCGAGGCCGCACTGGCGCGAATGCTGGCGCAGGTCGGGCGCGCCGCCGATGCGGCTTTCGAGCGCGGTGACTACACCGAATCGCTGCAAAACCTGGCGTCGCTCAAAGCGAGCGTCGATGCATTCTTCGAATCGGTGATGGTCAACACCGAAGATCCACAGCTGCGCGCAAACCGATTCGGGCTGCTGCGGCAGTTGCACAATGCCATGAACCGTGTTGCTGACCTGTCCAAACTCGCGACCTCCTCGGCACCATGAAGCTCATCATTCTCGACCGCGACGGCACGATCAACGAAGATCGCGACGACTTCGTCAAGTCGGCCGATGAATGGGTGCCCATTCCCGGCTCGCTGGAAGCGATCGCGCGCCTCAACCATGCCGGTTGGCACACCGTGATCGCGACCAATCAGTCGGGCCTCGGGCGCGGCCTGTTCGACGTGGCGGCGCTGAACGCAATGCACTTGAAGATGAACAAACAGCTGGCGTACCTGGGCGGGCGCATCGACGCCGTGTTCTTCTGCCCGCACACGCCCGACGATGCCTGCGATTGCCGCAAGCCCCTGCCCGGACTGATCGAATCGATCGGGCTGCGCTACGGAGTGCACCTGGAGGATGTGCCCGTGGTGGGCGACTCGCTGCGCGACCTGCAGGCGGGCCAGGCGCTGGGCTGCCCGTTGCATCTGGTGCGCACCGGCAGGAGCGCCATGCTGAGCTCGGTGCAACTGGCACAGATGCGCGAATTGATTCCGGAGATGCAGGTGCACGCCGATCTGGCGACGTTTGCCGAAGCGCTGGTGCGCCGCGACCGCCTCGAGCATGGTGCGAACGACAGCAACGATTCCTTGTACGGCCAAACCGAGTACGGGGGGCCGCCGTGATGCGGGCGCTTTGGTACGGGGCGCGCTCAGCGCTGTTCGTCCTGTTTCTTGGGCTCAGCGTCGTGCCCTGGGCGCTCGCGGTGGTGCTGGTCTCGATCGTGGTGCGTGGCCCGGTCATCTACAGCATGTGCGTGGGCTGGCTGCGCAGCGCGATCTGGGGCGCGAAAGTCATCTGCGGCGTTCAGGCACGGCTGCTCGGCATGGAGAACCTGCCCGACGGGCCCTTGGTGCTGCTGCCCAAACACCAATCGACCTGGGAGACCTTCGCCTTTCCCGGTTTGATGCCGCGGCCGCTCGCCTACGTGTTCAAGCGCGAGTTGCTCTACATCCCGTTCTTTGGCTGGGCGATGGCACGCATGGACATGATCCACATCGACCGCAGCAAACGCTCGGAGGCGTGGGCCAAAGTTGCCGAGCAGGGCCGCAAGCTGATGGCCAATGGCCACTGGGTCATCATGTTTCCGGAAGGCACACGCACGCCGCGCGGCAGCCAGGGCGTCTACAAGAGCGGCGGCACGCGCCTGGCCGTGACCACCGGCGTGCCGGTGCTGCCGATCGCCGTGACCTCGGCACGCTGTTGGCCGCGCAAGACATTCACGCTGCGCCCGGGCATCATCGATGTCTCGATCGGCAGGCCGATCCCGAGCGTCGGGCGTGACCCCGACGAATTGATGCGCGAAGTGGAGCGCTGGATCGAAGCCGAGATGCGGCGCCTCGACCCGCAGGCCTACGCCCCCGGACCGGCGCGCGCCTGAGGCCCAGGCCAGCCCCGCATGCGCCGCTTCAGCCCTGCCGCCGATCAACGCCAGCTCTCGCTGTTCGACGCGAGCCCGAGCGCAGCGCCCGCACTCGATGCCGGCGACGCCACGATCGCGCCAAGCGAATGCCCTGCCACGCCGGAGATCGAAGCGCGACCGCCAGGCCGGGTCGGCCTGGTCCCTGCCGTGTTTCGGCATCCCCAGGCAGACCGCGAAATCCGCCTGCAGCAGCACCTCGTCAGCTATGCGCTGAAGCGCGCGCGGCGCCGCAGCATCGGCTTCATCGTTGGCGCCGAAGGCCTGAGCGTGAACGCGCCGCGCTGGGTCGGAATCGGCGACATCGAAGCCGCGTTGCAGGAAAAAGCCGCATGGATCCTGCGCAAGCTCCAGGAACAACAGGTGCGCGCGCGGCGCCTGCAAGAAGCCAAGGTCGACTGGCGCGACGGTACGCTCATTCCATTTCTCGGCGAAGATGTGATCGTGGTGCTCGACACGCGCAGCACAGGGGCGATATTGAACAGCGATGCGAGCGCTGTCCAGGGCCAACTCGCCGGCGTGCCGCGCCTGACGCTGCACGTGAGTCTGCCCGAAAGTGCCACGCCCGCGCAGATCCGCGACGCGGTGCAATCCTGGTTGCAACGCCAGGCGCGGCGCATCTTCGCCGAGCGCTGCCAGCACTTCGCGGCGCAACTGAATGTGCGCTATACGCGCCTGACGCTGTCGACGGCACAAACGCGCTGGGGCAGCGCCAACGCCGACGGCTCGATCCGCCTGAACTGGCGCCTCGTCCACTTCGCGCTGCCCATCATCGACTACGTCGTCACCCACGAACTTGCGCACCTGCGCGAAATGAACCACAGCCCGCGCTTCTGGAATGTGGTTCGCTCCGTGTTGCCCGACTACGAGCGCGCGCGTGGCACGCTGAAGGACGACGTGTTGCCGGTGTTCGACTGAACCCGGCATTCCAGGGCTGCACCGCATGCCGCTGAGCTGGAACGAGATCAAGCCAAGACCGGCGCCGAGCGCGTGGCGCTTCTGTTCGAGCTGTACCGGCGCTGCAGGTCACTGCTGCCGGCCGAGCCCGGCAAGCGGGCGCGCCGGGAATCTGTCAAGCCCGCACGCCCAATCGTTTGACTTCGCCGCTGCGCGTGAGCGAAAAGAACGCAGGGGGTGCAACCGCGACAGCTTGCCGCAGGATGGCAGCGTGGCATCGGACGAGGATGTCACCGGTTTGCGCGCCGGTCAGACCGCCCTGCGTGAACACGAACACATGCAGGCGTGCACCGCGCATCGCCGCCAGTTCGTTTGCCTTGTAGCGAATGCGCTGGTCGCGCGTGACCACCAGCCAGCGCTTGTCGGCTGCAGCCGCCAGCCAATCTTCGTCTGGCGTGTCGTGGCGGAAATGCTCGTGATGAGGGACGAACGCTATGCCGGCCTGTGTCAGGGCTTTTCCGAGCGCCGCGCTCCAGGCACAGCGGTCAATGAACAGGGGCCGCGGCTCAGGCGGCGAGCCGCTGCTCGAAGCGAAGCGCTTCCCAGATGTCCGATTCATCGACGGCGTAGTCCTGCGCCATCTCGCGGGGCGAATCGCCGGCAAGAAAACGATCCTGAATGACCTCGGTGGTGACACCGGCACGCGCCAGCACCGGGCGGCCGAAGCCCAGCTTCGGGTCTACCACCACTGATCGCGGCGAATCCAAGGCGGCCGCAAGGGCGCGTGTTGCTGGGAAGAGGCGAATAGGCGATCCATGCTTGTCACGTTCGACGCGTTGCAGCTCGCGTTGAAAGTCGGGACTCAGCGCAGCCTGCCCCTCGCGGCTCGTGTTGAGCACCGCGCCAGCGCGTCCGATGAAGAGGTGGACACCGTTGGTCAAGAATTCGCCCGCGAGCAGCGGGCGCGGCGTTTGCAGCACCTTGCGAACGTAGCTCAGACTGGTACGTACCGAGGGCATCGACACGCGATAGTGGCGGCGGATTGCCGCCAGCATATGAAGTTCGCACAAATTGTTGAACGACAGCAACCGGTCCTTGGCGTCGGCTGGTGTGACGACCGCCTTGAATCGCTTAGGCGTGCCGTCGCTTTGCAGGTAGTCGTGGCCAAAGCACCATGCCTTCACCGTAGCCGCGGGAAGCGCCAGCATGCGGGCGGCTTCGCCTGCGCGATAGGCAGGTTCGTCGTAAAGGTCGGTGTGAAGGGTTCGGGCCACGGCAGTTTCCTTATCCGGCTGAACCGAGCACCATGCAGTTTACTTGCTCGGGCAGGCCCTCGTATTCACTTTGGCGAATACGGCGCAGGCAACCCGGCGTAGGCTTTGCGCAGCGGCGCCGCATCGTCGTCACGCTTGCTGGTTCCCAGCCCCAGCCTAGCCAGCGCTTCCGCCGGCTTGACAGCGGCTGCCACATTGTCAATCAGCGGCACGCCCAGGCGCTGTTGCAGCGAGCGGAAGATGTCGGCCATGCCGGCGCAGCCGAGCACGATGGCGCCGCTCCGTCGCGCGTCGGCGCTGCTTGAGCGCATTCGAGAATGCGGGCAAAGGCGTTGCTCTTCGAGTCGTTGAATTCGCGCACCGCGATCTCGGTCTGGTAAATGCCACGGCAGTGCCGCTCAAAGCTGTATTGCACGAGCAGGTGTTCGGCAATGACGCGGCTCCGTGTCAGCGTTGTCACGACAGAAAAGCCGGTCGCGAGCACCGCGGCGGCGTGGCATGCGGCTTCGGCGACGCCAATCACCGGCTCGTTGCACAGCTCGCGCGCGGCGTGCACTGCGGGGTCACCAATGCAGGTAACGCGGTGCGCGTCCGCACTCGCCACCTGCCCGGCACGCAGTTGCTCGGCGACATCTGCGGCGGCACCCGACTCGAACCGCGCCGGACGCGGCCCGCGCTCGGTGCTTCGGGCCGATCTCGACTGAACGTCGGGTCGCGAAAGCGCCCGCGCAGCATGCGCTGCACCGACGCCGGCCGCTACACTTGACGTATACGTCAACTCGCATCACGCACCTGCCTCATGCCCGCCGCCGCCGGCCACGCGACCGCTTCGACCCCGCGCAGCGCCACGTTCAAAATCGGCGAATTGGCACGCGAGTTCGACCTGACGACGCGCGCGATCCGCTTCTACGAAGACTGCGGCCTGCTCGAGCCGCAGCGCAGCGGCCGCAACCGGGTCTACACGGCACGCGACCGCACCCGGCTCAAACTCACGCTGCGCGGCAAGCGCCTCGGCCTGACCCTGGCCGAGGTGAAGGACCTGGTCGACATGTACGAGTCGCCGCGCGACACGCAGGCGCAGCTGAAGAAGTTTCTGCGGGTGCTTGCGGCGCACCGCGGCCAGCTCGAACAGCAAATGGCTGACCTGAACGCGACGCTCGACGAAGTCCGCGCGCACGAGAAAGAAGCGCAGCGGCTGCTCGGCACCGGCGCGCGCCGCGGTTCGGGTTGAGCGCCATGCAAGCCTGCGAAGCCCGGTACGCCCAGCGCACGCTCGCCTCGTTTGCGCGCCAGGCCGCGACGCCCTGAAGCTTTGACCCGCACACTCGGAGACGACAGCATGAACCTGCCCGGCCTGAACCACCAACTCGGCGAAGACGTCGACGCGCTGCGCGATGCGGTGCACGCCTTTGCCAGCACCGAGATCGCACCGCGCGCCGCGCAGATCGACCGCGCCGACGAGTTCCCGATGGACCTGTGGCGCAAGATGGGCGACCTGGGCGTGCTCGGCATCACCGTGCCCGAGACTTACGGCGGCGCCGGCATGGGCTACCTGGCGCACATGGTTGCACTCGAAGAAATCAGCCGCGCCAGCGCCGCGGTGGGGCTGTCGTACGGCGCCCACAGCAACCTGTGCGTGAACCAGATCAACCGCAATGGGACCGAGGCGCAGAAGACGAAGTACCTGCCCAAACTCATCAGCGGCGAACATGTCGGCGCGCTCGCGATGAGCGAAGCCGGGGCCGGGTCGGACGTGATCGGCATGAAACTTCGCGCCGAAGACAAAGGTGGCTTCTACCTGCTCAACGGCCACAAGATGTGGATCACGAACGGCCCCGACGCCGACACGCTCGTGGTCTACGCGAAGACCGACCCGCAGATGGGCGCGCGCGGCGTCACGGCGTTCCTGATCGAAAGGGGCATGCGCGGCTTTTCAATCGCGCAAAAGCTCGACAAACTCGGCATGCGCGGCAGCCCCACCGGAGAACTGGTGTTCAAGGACGTGGAGGTGCCGGCGCACAACGTGCTGGGCGGCGTGGGCAGTGGCGCGAAGGTGTTGATGAGCGGGCTGGACTACGAGCGCGCCGTGCTCGCCGCCGGGCCGATCGGCATCATGCAGGCGGTGCTCGACAACGTGATCCCTTACACCCACGAGCGAAAACAGTTCGGCCAGAGCATCGGCGAGTTTCAGTTGATCCAGGGCAAGGTCGCCGACATGTACACGGTGCTGCAGGCGGCGCGCGCGTTTTGCTACACCGTGGGCAAGAACCTTGACCTGCTCGGCCCGCAGCATGTGCGCCAGGTGCGCAAGGACTGCGCCAGCGTGATCCTGTGGTGCGCCGAAAAAGCGACCTGGATGGCGGGTGAAGGGATCCAGGTCTTCGGCGGCAACGGCTACATCAACGACTACCCGCTCGGGCGCTTGTGGCGCGACGCGAAGTTGTACGAAATCGGCGCCGGCACGAGCGAGATCCGGCGCATGCTGATCGGCCGCGAGTTGTTTGCCGAGACAATGTGAGCCTGCCCTTGACCGACATGACCCCGAGACGCCTTGATCCTCACCGCCACCCTGTTGCGCAGGCGCAGGGCGCAGCATGACGACCCACCTTGCCGAACTGTTTGAAAGCAACCGCCGCTGGGCGGCCGAGACCGAGCGCCGCACGCCGGGCTTCTTTACCAGCCTGCTGCAGCAACAGGCGCCGCAATACCTGTGGATAGGCTGCGCCGACAGCCGCGTGCCGGCGAACGAGATCCTCGGCCTGCTGCCGGGCGATGTGTTCGTGCACCGCAACGTCGCCAACGTTGTCGTGCATTCCGACTTGAATGCGCTGTCGGTGATGCAGTTTGCGATCGACCAGCTGCAGGTGCGCCACATCATCGTCGTCGGCCATTACGGCTGCGGCGGTGTCACGGCGGCGCTGCAAAATCGCCGCATCGGCCTGGCCGACAACTGGCTGCGCCACGTGCAGGACGTGCGCAACAAGCACCGCACCTTTCTCGACGGCATGGACGACGAAACCCAGCGTCTGAACGCGCTGTGCGAGCTCAACGTGCTCGAGCAGGCCCTCAACGTCTGCGAAACAACCGTGGTCCAGGACGCCTGGGAGCGCGGCCAGGCGGTGGTGGTGCACGGCTGGGTCTACGGCCTGCACGACGGCCTGCTGCAGGACCTGCGCCTGACCGTGACGAATGCGGCGGAGGTGGCTGCCGCCTACGGCCTGGCGCTCGGGGCACTGAAGACGCGCCATGACGCGACCCGCAAAGGTGGCCGGCCTTGAACGAACGCGCGCTGTTCCCGCAACGCCTGACCGACGCGCGCGGCTTCGAGATCGCGCAGGCGATGCTCGACGGCTTCAACCGCCACTACACCCTGTTTCGCGAAGTCAGCGCGGGAGCGCAGCGCCGTTTCGAAATGGCTGACTGGCACGGCCAGCAGCGCGCCCAGCGCGAGCGCATCGAGTTTTACGACAAGCGTGTCGACGAAGCCGCAGAGCGACTGCAGCGCGAATTCCGGGCCTCCACCCTGCCCAAGGACGTCTGGCAGCAGGTCAAGCTGCACTACATCGGCCTGCTCACGAACTCATCGCAGCCCGAACTTGCCGAAACGTTCTTCAATTCGGTGACGACGAAGATCTTGCACCGCAGCTATTTCCACAACGATTTCATCTTCGTGCGTCCGGCAGTGTCGACGGAGTACATCGAAAACGACGAGCCCGCGTCGCTTCCAACCTACCGCGCCTACTACCCGACCAAAGACGCGACGCATGACACGCTGCGCGACACCTGGCTGCAAATCATCGGCCATTTCCAGTTGCAGTGCCCGTTCGAGGACCTGGGCCGCGATATCGACCATGTGATGAATGCGGTGGCAACGCAGCTGGGTGACTTCCGCACGCGCACCAACTTCCAGATCCAGGTGCTGTCGTCGATGTTCTTCCGCAACAAGGGTGCCTACATCGTCGGCAAGATCATCAACGGTTTCGACGAAGTGCCATTTGCCTTGCCCGTGCTCCATGTCCAGTCGTCGCCGGTCAGCGCGAATGCGGCTGACTGCGCCTGCGCCGGCGACGCCCAGGGCGACGCGGCGTCGTCAGCCGAGGGGCGACTCGCGATCGACGCCGCCCTGTTCGGCGAAGACGACCTGTTGCTGGTGTTCAGCTTCGCCCGCGCCTACTTCATGGTGAACATGGAGGTGCCCTCCGCTTACGTGCATTTCCTGCGTTCGTTGATGCCGCGCAAGCCGCGCAGCGAAATCTACAGCGCGATCGGCCTGCAAAAGCAGGGCAAGAATCTGTTCTACCGCGACTTTCTCGCGCACCTGCGCCATTCAACCGACCGCTTCCGCATCGCCCCCGGCATCAAGGGCATGGTGATGCTGGTGTTCGACCTGCCGAGCTTTCCCTACGTGTTCAAGGTCATCAAAGACTTCTACCCGCCGCAAAAGGAAACGACGCGCGAGATCATCAAATCGAAATACCTGCTCGTGAAGCAGCACGACCGGGTCGGGCGCATGGCGGACACGCTCGAGTACAGCAACGTCGGATTTCCGCGCGAGCGCTTTGAAGACGAACTGATCGCCGAGCTGAAGCACTTTTGCCCGAGCCTGGTCGAAGAAGACAACCAGACGCTCGTGATCCGCCATCTCTACATCGAGCGGCGCATGATTCCGTTGAACATCTATCTGCAGGAAGCATCGCCGCGGCAGATTGAACACGCGGTGGTCGAGTACGGCAACGCCATCAAGGATCTGGTGCGCGCCAACATCTTCCCCGGCGACATGTTGTGGAAGAATTTCGGCGTCACGCGCCACGGCAAGGTGGTGTTCTACGACTACGACGAAATCGAGTACCTGACCGACTGCACCTTCCGCAAAGTGCCCACACCGCGCAACGAAGAAGAAGAAATGTCGGGCGAAGTCTGGTACACCGTGGGCCCGAAAGACGTATTCCCCGAAACCTTCGCGCCTTTTTTGCTCGGCAATCCGGCGGTGCGCGAAGTCTTCATGAAGCACCACGCCGACCTGCTCGACGCCGGCTTCTGGCAGGGGCACAAGGAGCGCATTCTCGCGGGTTACGTGCACGACGTGTTCCCGTACGAGGCGCACAAGCGTTTTGGCGTGCAGCGCCGGGCACGCGGCAGGACGCACGCCGACCTGCCGGACCCGGAGTTCGAGCCGGCGCAAGGCCAGGCGAAGGCGATCGCCGACGTCAGCGAATCCGGCGCGTGGCGCAGCGCCCGCGTCGCGCGGCTGGGGTCGGTGTGAGGCGGGCCGCAGCAGCACGAACGCATGCTCATCATCTTCGACATGCTGATCTCGCTCTTCGAGCGCGCCTACCTGGTCGCCTACAAGCCCGACATGAGCGACACCGAAGCGCGGCGCTGGAACTCGTGGGACGACTCCATGCGCGAATGGTGTCGGCGCGACGACTTCTTCAACGCCCTGCCTGCCATGCTGCGCGGCGAAGACCCGGCGTTTCAGTCGCACATTCGCAAAATCGCGCAGGAAGAGCGCCCGCAAGGCATGATTTGATTCTGACCCACCGAGAAGGAGCCCGATCATGGCTGAATCCATCGTCATCGTTTCCGCAGCACGCACACCCATCGGCGGCCTGCTTGGCGACTTTTCTTCGCTCGCGGCGCACCAGCTCGGCGCGGTGGCGATCAAGGCCGCCGTGCAGCGCGCCGGCATCACCGGCGACGCCGTGGATGAAGTGTTGATGGGCAACTGCCTGATGGCCGGCCAGGGCCAGGCCCCGGCGCGCCAGGCCGTGCTCGGCGCGGGCTTGCCGCAGTCGGCCGGCGCGGTGACACTGTCCAAGATGTGCGGTTCCGGGATGCGCGCCATGATGTTTGCCCACGACATGCTGCGCAGCGAGTCGGCCGATGTGCTGGTCGCCGGCGGCATGGAGAGCATGACGAATGCGCCGCACCTGATGCAGGCGCGAAAGGGCGTGCGTTACGGCGCCGCGCAGATGTTGGACCACATGGCGCTCGACGGCCTGGAAGACGCGTACGAGCGCGGCAAGGCGATGGGCGTGTTCGCCGAAGACTGCGTCGCGAAGTACAAGTTCACGCGCGAGGCGCAAGACGAGTTTGCGATCCGCTCCACGCAGCGCAGCAGACGCGCAAATGAAGACGGCTGGTTCGACTGGGAAATCGCGCCCGTGGCGCTGCCGGGCAAGGCCGGCGAGACGATCATCAAGTTCGACGAGCAGCCTTTCAAGGCCAGGCTCGACAAGATCCCCACCCTCAAACCCGCGTTCAAGAAAGACGGCACGATCACCGCCGCGAATGCGTCGAGCATCTCCGACGGCGCCGCAGCGCTGGTGCTGATGCGCGAGTCGACCGCCGCCCGGCTCGGCTGCAAGCCGCTCGCCCGAATCGTCGGCCACAGCGTGCACGCGCAGGCGCCGAACTGGTTCACCACGGCGCCGGTGGGTGCCATCGACAAGCTGCTGAAGAAGACCGGCTGGGCGGCGCACAACGTCGACCTGTGGGAAGTGAATGAAGCCTTCGCCGCGGTGACGATGGCGGCGATGGCCGAGTTCAAGCTTTCGGCCGAGATCGTGAACGTGCACGGCGGCGCCTGCGCCCTCGGCCACCCGATCGGCGCAAGCGGCGCGCGCATCGTCGTCACGCTGCTGGGCGCATTGCGCAAGCACGGCAAGAAGCGCGGTGTCGCGGCGCTGTGCATTGGTGGCGGCGAGGCGACGGCGATGGCGCTGGAATTGTTGTGACGCATCGCTTTCCTGCGCCGCCCGAGGCAAGCTCCATGCACGGCGGTGGGATCATTCGCCGCCGTATCGCAGCGCTGCAGGCCGCGGGCCCGACGCCAGCGTGCCCGTCCTGTCACTGCGCCTGATGCCGGATCTCGCAGCGGCAAGGTGACCCACCATGTTCGGCACGCAAGACCTCTGGTTGTTCGCTCTCACCGTGCTCGTGCTCAACGCAACACCGGGCGTGGACCTGGTGTTCACGCTGACGCGCACATTGCAGTGGGGAGTGCGCGGCGGCGCGGCGGCGGCGCTGGGAATTGGCGTGGGCTGCGTGCTGCACACGCTCGCCGCGGCGTTCGGCCTGGCGGCCTTGCTGGCAGCGTCGAGCGCGGCGTTCAACCTCGTCAAATGGGCAGGTGCGCTGTATTTGCTGTGGCTCGCCTGGGGTATGGCGCGCAGCGCCTGGCACGGCGCGGCAGTGCCTTCGCCGAACCCGTCGGCGCTGCCCGGTGCGAGCGACACCTTGGTGCCCGGCGCGAGCGGAACTTTGGTGCCCGGCCGCGAGCGCAAAACATCGCCGTGCCTGGCCGCGCACCCCGATTCGCAGGCGCTGCGTGCCGTCTTCCGCCAAGGCCTGCTGACAAATGCGTTGAATCCCAAGGTGGCGCTGTTCTTCCTCGCGCTATTGCCGCAGTTCATCGGCGCCGACGCGCCGAACAAGGAAGTTGCATTCCTGTTCCTCGGTGCCTGGTTCGTCATGCAAGGCAGCTTGTTCCTGTTGCTGTTCGTTGTCTGCGTCGCACCGCTGCGGCGCTGGGCCGCGCCGAACGCCATGGTGCGCGGCTTGCACGCAGGCGGGGCCGTCATTTTTGCCACACTCGCCGCGCGCCTGGCGCTGGCACAACGCAACTGAAAGCGGAAGCACAATGGACTTGCAGGAAACTCATGCGTTTTTCGAGCGCTACCGCGCCGCCTTCAACGCCCTCGACGCCGATGCCGTGGCCGATCTGTGGCACACGCCGAGCTGCATTACCGACAGCGCAAGTGACGGCGGAATCGCCGCGCTCACGCTGTGGGTCGAAGATCCGCCGATGCGCAGGAACATGCGAGCGCTGTGCGACGTGTACCGGCTGAACAATTTCAGCCGCGCCGAGTTTGCTTTCGAGCAGCATGTTCAACTCGGAGCGAACCACGCGTTCGTGAATGTGGCCTGGCATTTGTGGCGCAAGGACGGCAGCCTGCTGCAGGCGTTCCGTACCGCGTACAACCTGGTTCGCGCCGCACGCGGTACGAAGGTGCTGATGGCCATTGCCTACGAAGAAGACGTGGCCCGCATGAAGCTCTACGCGCTGGAACATTGACAGCATCGTTGCGCCCCGCGTCGAAGGAGCCCGAATGCCACTCAGCGAAGACCATCGCGCCGTGCAAGACACCGTGCGCGCCTACGTGCAGGACAAGATATCGCCGAACGCGGCGCGCTGGGACCGGGAACACCACTTCCCCGCCGCCGAGCTGAAAGGCCTGGCTGCACTGGGCTGCTACGGCGTGGCGGTGCCCAACGAATGGGACGGCGCGGGGCTGGACTACCTGGCGTTGGCCGTGATCCTGGAGGAAATCGCCGCCGGCGACGGCGGCACCTCGACCATCGTCAGCGTCAACAACTGCCCGGTGTGTTCGATCCTGATGGCATGGGGCAGCGCCGCGCAAAAGGAGCAATGGTTGATGCCGCTGGCGCGCGGCGACCTGCTCGGCGCGTTTTGCCTCACCGAACCGCATGCCGGCTCGCAGGCCGACGCCGTGACGACGAGCGCCGTGAAACGCGGCGACGAGTACCTGCTCAATGGCGTCAAGCAGTTCGTCACGAGCGGCAAGAATGCGAACGTCGCGATCGTCATGGCACGCACCGCAGCCAAGGACAGCGACAAGAGCGCGGGCAAGCGCGGCATCAGCGCCTTCATCGTTCCGACCGACGCTCCCGGTTACCAGGTGGCGCGACTGGAACACAAACTCGGCCAGCACAGCAGCGACACGGCGCAGATCCGCTTTGACAACTGTCGCATCCCGCAGGCGAACCTGCTCGCCGACGAAGGCATGGGCCTGAAGATTGCGCTGTCAGGGCTGGAAGGCGGGCGCATCGGCATCGCCGCTCAAAGCATCGGCATGGCGCGCGCCGCATTTGACGCGGCACTGGCCTACTCCAAGGAGCGCGTCGCATTCGCGAAACCGATCTTCGAACACCAGGCGGTGCAATTTCGCCTGGCTGAGATGGCGACCCAGATCGAAGCCGCGCGCCAACTGCTGCATCACGCCGCGCGCCTGAAGGACGCGGGCCAGCCGTGCCTGAAAGAAGCAGCGATGGCGAAACTCTTCGCCAGCGAAATGGCCGAGCGCGTGTGCAGCGCCGCGCTGCAAACCTTCGGCGGCTACGGCTATGTCAGCGACTTCCCGGTCGAGCGCATCGTCCGCGACGTGCGCGTCTGCCAGATCTACGAAGGCACGAGCGACGTGCAGAAGATACTCATCGGCCGCGCGCTGGCATAAGTCACAACATAGAGGCAGTTTTCACGCGCCGGGCAGTTTTGCGCGTTCGAATCGCACCGCGTGGCGCGACACTGCGCCGATGCAAGACAAGCCCGAATCCGGCCACGCCCTGCTGCGTGCGGCCGAATTGCTGCGCGGGCTGAACCATGCCCGGCCGGCGGGCCTGATCAGCGTGCAACGCACTCTCGACGGGCAACTGCTGGCACTGCTCGACACCGCCGGAAAGCGCGTCTACACGACGCGGCCGCTCGATCAGCTGGTGGAATTGCTCGCTTCGGGCGTGGGCGTGCTCAGTGAACTCGATCCGGCGCAGCAAGGGCCATCCCAGCGCGGCGTAAACCTGGCTGACGAGTCGCTGCATCAGCTGAACTGGCTCATCGGGGCGCGTCTCGGGCGCGACGCCGGCCTCGCCCCTTGGCTCGACCCGATGCAGACTTACCGGCTGCTGCGCTGGCCCGATTTCGGCGAGATCGGCAGCGACCCGGAGGGCGCAGAGTTGTGCAAGGTCATCGAGAGGCACGAGCTGGGCATCGCGACGATCGTCGACACCGTGCAACTGGCGCAGCACAGGGTATTCGGGTTGCTCAATTCACTGTCGCTGTGCGGTGTGCTCGCCACTGGACCGGCGCAGCAGCCCACTGCCCTTCCTGTGAAGACGCCGCGCCGAACGAAAAGGGTGCCGCAAGCCGACGGGTGGTTGGCGCGCCTGCGTCAGCGCCTGCGCTGGCGCTAACGCGCGGCAGCCTGTGCGGCGCGACGCGATGCGCCACGCACTGCAGCCAGCCTGGGAACCGCAGTCGGACGCGCCCGAGCGCGCCGTGATGCGGCGCGCTGCCAAGGCGCGACGCTGCTCCGGGCTCCTGCCCGCGAGGAGGAGCATCGCGGCCCGCGTGCCGCGGCGCGGCGACGCAACGCAGCACTTCGCGTGCGTTGGGTCAGCTGGCCCGGCGCCAGCGCCGCGTCATGTCCTGGCCGCGCAGACATGCCGCGCCCCGACCCCAGGTGCCGGATCCCGGCGACGGCGAAGGCCAAGCGCGTGGGCTCGGTTGTGCCGCAGAATTGCGCAACGGCGTCGCCCCCTCGACCCGCACACAACCGCGTGAAAACCATCGGCCTGCTCGGCGGCATGAGTTGGGAATCGACCGTGCCGTACTACCGCGAGATCAACCTGGAGGTGAAGGCACGCCTGGGGGGCTTGCACAGCGCGAAGTTGGTTCTCTTCAGCGTTGACTTCCATGACATCGAGCGCCTGCAACACTCGGGGCAGTGGCGGGCGGCCGGGGCGCTGCTCGCCGACGCCGCGCGCGCAGTGGCGGCCGCCGGCGCCGAGTGCATCGTGCTGTGCACGAACACGATGCACAAGGTGGCGCCGGCCATCGAAGCGGCCGTGCGCATCCCGCTGCTGCACATTGCGGAGCCGACGGCGCATGCGCTCAAACTTGCGGGTTGCACGCGCGTCGGCCTGCTCGCGACGCGCTTCACGATGGAACAGGACTTTTACGTGCAGCGCCTGCGCGAGCGCCACGGCTTGCAGGTGCTGCTGCCGCAGGCAGCCGACCGCGAAACCGTGCACCGCATCATCTACGACGAGTTGTGCCAGGGCATGATCGTGCCCGCCTCGCGCGCCGAATATCGGCGCATCATGGCTGGGCTCGCGGCGCAGGGGGCCCAGGCCATCATCCTGGGCTGCACCGAGATTTGTTTGTTGGTGAGTGCGCAGGATTGCGAATTGCCGCTGTTTGACACGACCAGCCTGCATGCGCGCCATGCCGCGGCCTGGGCCCTGGCCGCGCCTTGAAATCGGGCCGCGCTGGGCCCAGGGCTTTGGCGCCGGTCGGGCTTTGGGTCGTGCCCGCGTTGGGTTTGCTTTGGGGCGCAGGCTTGCCCGATACTCGAACCCTCGTGATCCATCCTGGAGCCTTGACGATGCCATACCTGCCCTCCTGGCCCGCACCGCTGGCGTTGCTGGCGCTGCTGTCTTGTTCCACCTGGCTGTCAGCAGCGGAGATCAACGTCACGCTGGCGCCGGTCGACGCCACCGGCATCGGCAAGCCGATCGGCACGGTGCGCATCGCCGAGTCTGCGTATGGCCTGGTCTTCACGCCACAGCTCAGCGATCTGACGCCGGGCGTGCACGGCTTTCACGTGCATGAGAACCCGAGCTGCGCGCCGATGCCGCGTGACGGCACGCCGGTGGCCGCGCTCGCCGCGGGTGGCCACCTGGATCCGCAGAAGACGAATCGCCACGGCGAACCCTGGGGCGACGGACACCTGGGTGACCTGCCCGGTCTGGTGGTGCTGGCCGACGGCAAGGCAAACTACCCCGTGCTCGCACCGCGCCTGAAACTCGCCGACGTCGCACGTCGATCCCTGATGATCCACGTCGGCGGTGACAACCATGCCGACCACCCGGCAGCCTTGGGCGGCGGCGGTGCGCGCCTGGCGTGTGGCGTGATCGGCGGATAGCCGGCGCGCGCTTCAGCCACGGGTTGGCGCCGCCGCGGGTCTGTGGCCTGCATGCGGTGTTGACGGTTTCGGTTTGCGCCGCGCACGACGCCCATCCCCCGGGGTGCGAAGCCGCGGGCGTGTGAATCGCGCCTGCCGGCGCGTCCCTGATCCGAGACGCTCACCGCAGCTGCGGCGTCTTGCCCACGATCTTGGGCGCGCGCATGAAGTCGAAGTCGACACCCTTGTCGGCCTGCGTCACCGTCTGCAGGAACAGCTTGCGATAACCGCGCTCGGCGCTGGGTTCGAGCACCGGATGCTCGAGGGCGCGCCGCGCGAGTTCGCTATCGGACACGAGCAGTGAGATCTCGCGCCTGGCCACGCTCAGGCGAATCCGGTCGCCGTTGCGCACGAACGCGAGCGCGCCGCCGACTGCCGATTCCGGCGTCACGTGCAACACGATCGTGCCGAACGCGGTGCCGCTCATGCGGCCGTCGGAGATTCGCACCATGTCCTTGACGCCGGCGCGCGCGAGCTTGCGCGGGATCGGCAGGTAACCGGCCTCGGGCATGCCGGGCGCGCCCTTCGGGCCGATGTTCTTCAGCACCAGCACATCCTGCGCCGTCACATCCAGGTCATCGGCGTCGATCCTTGCCGCCAGATCCTGCAGGTTCTCGAAGACGACGGCGCGCCCTTCATGCTCCATCAGCTGCGGGTCGGCAGCCGACTGTTTGATAAGCGCCCCGCCCGGCGCCAGGTTGCCGCTGAGCACCGCAATGCCCCCTTGCGCATAAATCGGCTGCTCGATGCATCGCACCACGTCTTGCTTGAAACCCGGGCCGGCGCGCTCCATCTCCTGGCCCAGGGTGCGGCCGGTGACGGTCAAGGCCTCCAGCCGCAGCAGGGGTTTGAGTTCGCGCAGCAGCGTCGCCATGCCGCCGCAGGCGTGGAAATCTTCCATGTAATGCTGGCCCGTGGGCTTGAGGTCGAGCAGCACCGGCGTCTCGCGTCCCATGCGGTCGAATGCCTGCAGGTCGAGGTCCAGGCCGACACGGCCGGCGATCGCGGCCAGGTGCACGACGGCATTCGTCGAGCCGCCGATCGCCAGCAGCACGCGCAGCGCGTTTTCGAACGCTGCGGGCGTGAGGATGCTGGCGATGAGCAACTTGTCGCGCGCCATCTGCACCGCCTGCGCTCCGGTCAACTCGGCGATGCGGATGCGATCCGCCGTGACGGCGGGCGGCGAAGCGCCACCGGGCAGCGTCATGCCCAGCGCCTCGGCGATGCACGCCATCGTGCTTGCCGTGCCCATCACGGAACAGGTGCCCACGCTCGCGACCAACTGGTTGTTGACGTCGGCCGTTTCCGCCGCGTCGATTTCACCGGCGCGGAACTTGCCCCAATAGCGCCGGCAATCGGTGCAGGCGCCGACGCGCTCGCCGCGGTGCGAGCCGGTCAGCATCGAACCGGTGATGAGCTGGATCGCCGGCAGGTTCGCGGAAGCCGCGCCCATCAGCTGCGCCGGCACGGTCTTGTCGCAGCCACCGATCAGCACCACCGCGTCCATCGGCTGCGCGCGAATCATCTCCTCGGTGTCGATCGCCATCAGGTTGCGCAGGAACATGCTCGTCGGCGCGGCAAAGCTCTCGTGGATCGAGATCGTCGGAAACACCATCGGCAGGCCACCGGCCAGCATCACGCCGCGCTTCACCGCGTCGATCAGTTGCGGCGCGTTGCCGTGGCAGGGGTTGTAGTCGCTGCCGGTGTCGGTGATCGCGATCACCGGCCGGCCCAGTGCCGCATCGGTGTAGCCCGCGCCCTTGATGAAGGCCTTGCGCAAGAACAGCGAGAAGTCCTGGTCGCCGTAGCTGGTCAGGCCTTTCTGCATGCCCTGATTCGGCTTGCCCTGGTCCGGCGTCTCCGCCGGTTCAGGTGGCTCCGGGCGGGCGGAATTGGCGTCAGGTGGATTGGGCATCAGGGGCTCGGCAAGGAAGTGCTGACGCAAGGCCCCGGCGCGCCAAGCAGGCGCGGCACGACGGCAGCGTCGGCGAGGGCCCAGACCGCGCCGATCAGGCTGCGCATCTCAGGCTCGCTCGCACCGTTGCCATACAACGCCAGGCGAATCGCCTTGTCTTCGAGTTCGGCGCGGCTGAGCGTATTGCCGGGGTCGCCTTTCGGTTCATCGACGCGGCCGTGCAGCACCCGGCCGTCGCGCAGCAGCACGTCCACCTTGCCGATCCAGCGCGCCGGGTAGGCAGCGTCGACTTCCTCATCCAGCAGCATGCGCACGCGCTCGCAAAAACCGCGCGCCTGCGCATCGCCGAAGTGGGCGTCGAACTCGGCCATGCCCGCGCGCCGGTGCAGAGCCGCCATGGCCAGCACGGTGCCCATCGAAAACTTCGCCTGGTGCACGGTTTGCGGGTTGCGCACCGGCCCGAGGACGTCGATCGCGCCCTGGTGCACGCGCGCTGTCACCTGCACGATGTCGTCAGCGTTCAGGCCGTGCTCCTGAATCACCTGCAGCAGCGCGTCGGCAGCGGGATGCGTATGGCGACACGCAGCGTGGAACTTGAACGAGGTTTCGGCGGTGGCCCAGCGCGCGCCCAGGCGGTGCGTCAGGCGCGCCGGGTCAGCGTCGCTCGACATTCCCGCGGCCAACCCTTGCGCGCCGGTGAGGATGCGGCGTGCGCCGCTGAAGCCGTCGGCCGCGAGGTACGCCGCGCCCAGGCCCGCGCCGGCCGCATGCGCCGTGTGCAACTGCTTCGAGTCGGCGCCGTCGCGCAGAAATTCCCACAGGCCCGCCGACTGCGTGCCGGCCGAGCCGAAGGCGTTGCCCATCTGCAGCGCATCCAGGCGCAGCAAACTGCCGACCGCAGCGGCGGCGGCGAGCGTGCCGGCGGTGCCCGTGGTGTGGAACACCTTGTAGTGGGAGCGGCCGAGGAATTCACCGACGCGTATGCCGACTTCATAACCGACCACCGACGCAAGCAGCAACTCGGCCCCGGACCGGCGCAGCGCCTGCGCCACTGCCAGCGCCGGTGGGAACACCACCGCCGCCGGGTGAAACACGGAGCCGTTGTGCACGTCGTCCTGCTCGGCGAAATGCGACGCCGCGGCGTTGATCGTGGCCGCGATCAGCGGGCTGCTGCACCGGCGGCGAATCAACACTTCCGACGGCCCGTCGACCGGCCCCTGGCTCAGCATGAAGCTCGCCAGTGTCTCGACCGGCCGCGCGCCCTTGCCGGCGAGCGTGGAGCCGACCCAGTCGAGAAACAGCTCTTCGCTGCGGCGCACGACGGCGCTCGGCACGTCGCACAGGCACAGCGTTGCGGCGAATTCGGCGAGCTGGGATTCGGCGCTGGGCGTGCTCATGTCGGTTGCTTTACCGCGCGTTGCGCGGCCCACGACGCGCGATTCGCGCGGGAGCCGAGAAAGGGCCGCTTTCGGCCCATTGCCGACCTTTGAACGGCCGCTATGCGTGCGACGTTCGGCGCGGCGCGGCAGGCGGCACCCGGCGGGGGCTCATGCTGGGGCGGTCTCCGCTTCGCTCCGACTGCACTGTGCTGCTCGGTCCGGGGTCGCGCCGCATAACTCACTTCGCTCACTTCGTTCGCTGCGTTCAGACAAACGCGGCGAGTTTGATATGGATGCGCGCTGGCGCGCGCCGACCCCGGCCCTGCGCTGCTCGTCGCCCCAGAAATCGCCCCCGCCGGGTGCCGCCTGCCGCGCTGCAACCGTTCGGTTCTCTGCGACGAAAACCCAAGACGTATTGATCTGCGCGCCTTCAGACGAGTCAGGAGGGGTCTCAGAGGCGCTGCCAAACGCAGGTGGTGTTTGCGACGAAGACCACAACCGTTGCAGCGCGGCA
>Ga0315290_10000207_pt1 | contig 36164 bp, 27 predicted proteins | sample YL17G12_0_MG_FD_203627 | JGI IMG/M metagenome (GOLD analysis project Ga0315290, IMG submission 203627) | Sediment microbial communities from Yellowstone Lake, YNP, Wyoming, USA - YL17G12_0 | ecosystem: Environmental > Aquatic > Freshwater > Lake > Sediment | place: USA: Wyoming | collected... | reverse complement strand
CGCTGGCTGGAGGGACGGTCGATCGCCGCGCGGCCGGTAGGGAGGGCCCAGCGGGTCTGGCGGTGGTGCCGGCGCAATCCCGCCCTGGCAACGGCGGCCGCGATGATCGTGCTGATCACCGGGGCGTTCTCCTGGGGCCTGATCGACGAAAACGCCCGCACCCGCGAGGCACTCCGGCGCGAGCAGATCGCCCTGGAACAGACCGACGCCGCGCTGAAGGACGCCGTGTCCCAGCGGGCCAGCGCCCAGCAGGCGCGGGAGGAGGCCCAAGACAGCCTCGCCTCCAGCCTCTACGAGCAGGCCCGGTCGCTGTCGGCGGCCGGTCCTCCCGGCCGGCGCTGGCAGATCCTCGACCTGGTCGAGAAGGCGGAGAAGCTCCGCAGCCGGCCGCGCGAGTCGCCCCCGTCCGTCCAACCCGGCCATTCCACGAGTCTTCCGGCCCGACACCAGTTGCGCACCGAGGCGCTGGCGGCGCTTTTGCTTGCCGATGCTCGCGTGGTTTGGAGAGCCGAGTTGAAGTTCGGCGTGCAGCCGGCGCTCAGTCCGGATTCCCGGCTGCTGCTCTCCCGCGGGACGGCCGGCGAGCGGTCCGCTGCGGCGGTGGTCCTGGCCGAGGTGGGCGGCGGGCGGGAGCTGGGACGCTGGGACAACCCCGAGCTGCCGGCCGACGCCCTGGCCATCGATCGCTCGGGCAAACGGATGGCCGCCTGGAGCTCGAAGTCCGGGGTCATCACGCTCTGGGATCTCCCGGCGGGGACGCCTGGACCGACCCTCGCGTGGCCCAAGCCCTCCGGCGCCGAGCCGCCGCCCTCGGCGTCGCCGGGGTTGCTGCTCAGCTCGGAGATGGCCTTCAGCCCGGACGGCCGTCTCATGGGGGTCGGCTACCGCGATGGGTCGGTGATGCTCTGGAGCTTGCCGGGTGAGGAAGAGGTCTTCCACGGGCGATTCTGCGCTCGTCCCGTCAGCCAACTGGCCTTCAGCCTCGACCCGCCGCTCATGGCCGTCTGCGACGGGGAATCGGCCGTCCAACTGGTCGATCTGGCTGCGATCCGCTCCACGCTGGCCACCGTGGGGCTGGGGTGGTAGTCCCTTACCGTTCCTACGCCAGCGCCTTGGCCACCGCGGCCTTCATCTTCTCCAGGCCGGTGCGGGCGACGGCCAGCGGGTCCTGCTGGAAGTAGCTGCGGTTGAACAGCTCCAGGGAGAGCATCCCCCGGAAGCCGGCGGTCCGCAGGTCGCGGAGGATCTGACCCAACGGCGCGATGCCGTCGCCGGGCATGACCCGCTCGGCGTCGGTGATCTTCTCCCGCGGCGGATCGGCCGGGTAGTCGTTCATGTGGAACACGTGCAGGGCCGAGCCAAAGAACAGGCGCAGCCCGGCAAAGTCGGACCCGCCGCGGTAGACGTGGAACACGTCCAGCACGGTGCAGGCGTCCGGGTGGGCGGCCTCGACCAGCACATAGGCCACCTCGCCGAGCCGGTGCAGGGTCTGGGAGCGGCCCCAGAGCTCCAACTGCGGCACGACGCCCGTCTGCCGCCCCAGCTCCAGGAGGCGGCGATAGCGCCCGGCGACCTTGTCCAGGTCCATCGGCGCGTTGTAGGCCCCGCCGGGCGGGGCGGCAATCCGCTTGCCCCCGAGCTTGGCGACCAGCTCCATGTCGCGTTTCATCTGCTCGAGGCCGGCGGAGCGCTTCGCCTCGTCGTCGTTGATCCAGTCGGCGAAGCCGATCGCCCCCTCGACGGAGAGCCCGAGGTCGGCGATCCGGTTCTTCATCTCCGGCAGCGAGCCGCCGCCTTTGACGTACTCCTCGATCTTGCGGACCCAGGGCTCGATCCCCCGGTACCCGGCCTTGGCGGCGACGTCGACCTCTTGGCCCAGCGGCAGGTTCTGGCCCATGATCGTCGCCATGTTGAAGCAGTAGCCGAACGGCTCCCCGCCGGTGGGCCGGCGATCCTTGGCGTCGGCGGCGGGTGTGGAAGCGGGCACGGCGGCGCCAATCGCGGCCGCACTCAGGCCCAGACCCGTGGAAACGAGCAGTTCACGTCGAGAAATGGCGAGGATGCCGTTACTGGTCCGATGCGCTCCTTGCGAGTTTGCCATGTCGACTCCCCGGAGTGTGTGCTGATCGACTTAAGGATGCGTCGCGCAACTCCTTAAAGGCGTAAGCCTTCTCTGCGGAGCATCTCCAACAGGGCGATGCACTCGACGCGGTGTGTCTTGCAGACATCGGGAATCTTGGACCTATGCGGCCCACCGCTCGGTCTCTCTTCGGTGACCACCGCGCAGTCGTTCAGGATTGCCTGAGCCACTACGAAGGGATCGGCCTCGGATTTTCGCCGTTTGAGATCCACGAGATTCGGATGCGCGGATAGGACTCTCCGGGCTTCCTCCTGGATGGCTTCGCTCAGAGGATGGAATAGTGCGCGATGGCTCTGAGCCCACTGGAATACCACGTCATCCTGTCCCTTCAGCTCGTCGAGGACGGGTTCAACAGAAACGACTGCTCCCGATTTCACAAGGTCGGAGAGCTTCTTCCACGCACCCGGGAATACGTCTTCCGGATACACTCGTCGCATCGCGGTGAGCGAGCAAGTGTCGATTGTGTACTTGGGCTTAGGAGGGGCCATGGGCTAGGCTAGGCAAGACCGACAAGCTCGTGGATTTTGTCGAGGTGCTTCAACTTCACACCAAAGTACTCGGAAACGTCGCTGGCTGTCACACGGTCGTCGTGGTAGGCGTTCAGGATCATCGTAACAAACGGCTTTCCCGCAGCACTGACGAGGTCAACGGACGGAGGCACGAATCCCTCTCGTTTCGGGAGACGCTCGTATTCACGTCGGAACTGCTCGCACTTTAACTGGTAGAATGCCTGATTTGTGCGACCCGCAATGAGCAGGCGGCGGAGTATCACCTCCCGGCTGACGCTGTAGGTCGACGCCAGACTCTTGAGTTCGCCGTCCTCCCAGACGACGCCGCCACGGTGTGACTTGACGACCGGTTCTGCCAGGAGGAGGGCTCTCGGAACAAGCGCGGCACCGGCCACGTGATTGCAGAACACCTCGGTCGAGTGTTCCGCTCCCCGACGGCCCGAGCCGATTTCAAGGTCACACAGGCCGCTGGTATGGAGCATCAAATGGGTGAGTTCATGGAGAAGCGTGAACTGTCTGGCTGCATACGCATCCTTCCGGTTGACGACGATCACGGGCAGAGGCTGCGCAGCCAGCGAGTAACCACGCATCTCCGAAAGATCGATGTCCGTTGACTGGAAAACGAGTACGCCCATCGATTCGATCGCCTCGCGCCAACAGTTCAACGCGATTCTGGGGTTTCCCCAACGCTGCTGCTCACTGTCCTGTATCTCAAGGAGCGATCGAATCGTCTCGCCAACCTTCTCGGGTTCTTCCGAGATCGTCGCCGTCGCATTGAACTCCGGAGGGGATTCCCCGCGATCGCCATAGAACTCCAGGCAGATCGCACGGCGGTCCATAGCCTCGCGAACATCCATCCAAAGCCCAGAGGATGTCTTCCTCGTCTTGCCCGCCGGCAGAACGCGGTAGTCTGTCAGGGGAGGCTTGAACACCTTCGGCGGCGTGGGCAGATAGAAAGCAGCGAAGCTCTGCCTGTACAGGCGTGCCATCCCGAGAAGCTGCTTGACGGTGGGACTCGGGTCCCCTGACTCCCAAGACCGCAGCTTCTCCGGAGGAACTCGCAGCCGGCGTGCCGCGTCTTCGATCTCCATCGCCGCCGACTCGCGAGCCCACACCAGCAGATCAGGATTGACTAACGCGTTCGCGCTTCTGGGCATGGGCAGGGTTGCTCACCTGGGCCGACCGGAACCGACAGGCAATGCCTCGGAAACGTACCAGCATCGAACCGCACATTCAACCTGCCCCTCTGTCCCCATAACTCCATTGTCGGTTGCCCGACTCTTGAATGGTAGCAGGATTGCACGATCTTCGGCGTGCCTCCCCAAAAGGGGTGGCGAAAGGTGGCCGCAAACTTGCCGTTGGAGGGGGGCGATGGCGATCATCCCAGCGTGATTGCGCGCCGCCCGTGAGTATGTCCTCGGCCTGTCTCGCGAAAACGAGACATCATCTCACTGTTCCGGCAGGACTTCCAGCGCCTGGACCATCGCCTTCCCGCCCCCCATGCCTAGGAAGCGGACCTCGATGACCCCGTTCTTGGGCTGGATGCCGTCGAACGTCAGCTCGAGGGCCTTGTGAAAACCGCCCGCCTTGGCGGCGAGGTCCATCGCCGTGACCACGGCCCGGCCGTTGATCCGGATGGTCATCGGCTTGCGGGCCGGGTCGGTTGGGCTGCGGGTCTCGGCGAGCCTCAGACGCACGCGGTAGCTGCCGGGCCCGACCGTGAGATTGGCCCAGAACTCGGGGGCCTGGACGCCGTAGCGATACAGCTCCGGGTCGGGGGTGTCGGCGATCAAGCCGGCGGCCGGCTGCGTGCGCCAGCACAGCGCCACCGGATCGGTGTGGTGGCCCGAGCGGATCACCAGCTCCGTGGCCGGCAGCCAGGGGTTTTTGGCGGAATCGACGTAGGGCGTTCGGCCCGTGTAGCCGAAGATCATCCGCTGGGGCCCGGTCGGGCCGCTGCCCGTGCCGAAGTCGAAATTCCCCGTGGCCCGGGACGTCTGAACGGCGTCGATCCACACGCTCGACCCGGCGGAGCAGGGATTCCGCTCGCCCCGCACGAGGATCTTCAGCGCGTGCAGGCCGCCGGCCAGCCCGCTCTGGGCGAAGAGGACCTGACGGTGGCGGGTCGGGGTCGGGACCCAGGCGTCGATTCCGGCCGGCTGCTTGACGCCGTCCAAAAAGACGTCGGCCAGTCCGCCCGCGGGATCGGCCCGGCCGATCACGCGGACCTGGTTCCCCTCGAACCGATGGACCAAGGCCGACCCGGCCTGGTCCGAGCGGCGCACGGTGCCGCCGCAATCCCGGGCGTCGGACACAAGCGGCCAGGCCCCCTGGAACTCCAGCCGGCCGTCGTCGGCCGCCTCCTGGGGGTCGTCCCCTTCGACAAGGATCGACTTCTTGCCGTCGTGGCGGATGGAGACGATCCAATCGCCGTCGGGCAGGGGCTTCAGGCTGTAGCCAGTGCCACCCGGCGCACTGGCTGACAAGCAGCCAGTGCCACCCGATTGCAGCGGCAGGTCTTGGCCGTCGGCGGCGATCCGTGTCGGCCGGAAGGCCAGCCGGAGCACGTCGACGGCGGGGGCCGGGGCGTCGAACGTGGTGTACGCGATCCGGCCCTTTCCGTACTCGATCGAAGTGACCGTGCCCGCGCTCCGCACCAGGTGGTTCTCCCGGCTAGGCGCCGAGATCTCCGGCAGCCACTCCATGAACTCCAGCCCGCAGAGGATCGGGCCCGGGCCGATCAGCTCGGACCACTCCCGGGCCGTGATCTGCCCGCCGTCGATGTTGTCCTCGACCATGCCGGTCTCGTGGAAGTGGTAGGTGCCGAGGATCATCGCCCGGCGGGCCACCTCCCGGGCCCAGGGGTCCTGGGCCTGGACGGCATAGCGGGCCAGGTAGCGGGAGAGAAACACGGGGCAGATGTCCAACGACCGGCCGCAGCACGAGCTCCCCTCGGGAAACGCCCAGGCCCCGCTGTACACGTCGCCGTTGGACTGCGGGCTGACGCAGGCGTGATGGAAGAACAGCGTCAGCACGTTTCGCACGTCGTGCTTCCAGTTGGGGAACGACTCCGGGTGGTCCATCAGGTACTGCGAGACCCAGCCGGTGGTGACGATCCCGTGCACCGGGTGCTCCCAGTCCCAGTAGTGCCGGCCCCAGGTGTCCCAGACGTGCCAGGCCGGCAGGAGCGTGTCGCCAAGGTAGGCCCGGCCGGCGTCGCGGGCCTTCTCGATAGCCCCCTCCCGGCCGCGGTAGCCCAGCCGGATCAGCGCATCGAGGAAGACGAGCACGTTGACCACGCCGCCGGTCTGGACGTTGCCCGTGGCCGAGGCTCCCCAGGGGACGTCCTGGGGGTTGGCGTAGCGGCCCCACGGCCTCGCCTTTGGGCGGTGGTCGCAGCGGGCGGCGAACAGGTCGCCCCAGTGCCTGGCCGCTTCCAGGTAGCGGCGCTCGCCGGTGAGCTGATGGGCCCGGATCATGCCCAGCCCGATGCCGGCCGCCAGGTCCAACTGGACGTACCCTCCGGGCTCGGCCCGGCCATAGGGCTTTCCCTTCACCGGCACGCTGATGGGGAACCGCGGCCAGGGATGATCCGCCGGGGTGAGGCAATAGTCCAGGTAGAAATCGGCGGCGATCTTCACGTGGCCGACGGCCATCGGATCGCCGCTGTAGCGGTAGTAGCGGGGCAGCGACTCGGTGATGTACTTGAACCGCTGGCCGAGGTTTCCGTTCATCGCGTCGGTGGCGGGCAGGACCTGGATGGTGCCCTGGGCGTCCAGGTCGACCCGGGCGTTGAACACGTAGTGCGGCCCGGCCATCACCGACTTGTCCCTGCCCACCCACGGGTACCGCTTGAGAAACTCCGCCGCCGTGCGGACCCGCCGGTCGATCTGCCCGTTCTGCCCGCGATACCACGGGGCGATCACGCCATGCTGATCCTCGACGGCCTCGTGGGCGTAGTACCGCTTCTGGGTCGTGGCCCCGGCAGCACCGCCCGCCCACGCCGGCAGAGCGGCAGCGACGACGATCCAGAGGCACCAGCGCGCCGGGTGGCTGGCGGCTGAGCGAAGCGAAGCCCCAGGAGGTGGATTCCTGGGGCACCGCTGCGCTATGCCCCAGCCACCCTTCCGAGTGCTCCTGCTGGAATCATGCGACCTCATTCAGAGGGTCCAGCCCTCGCGATACGGAGGGTTGATCAGGCGGTTGGCCGCCTCCGAGTTGGTGAACCGCTGGCTCGGGCCGTCCCAGAGCAGCTTCTCCTTGGTTCGGATGGCGATGTTCCCCAACAGCACCACCTCGGCCAGGTGGGCGGCGTGGTCCACAAAGTTCGACCCCGCCGGCGGGCCCCCCTTGCACGCGTCGATCCATTCCTTGTAGTGGCCCACCGAGCGGGCCAGCACCTGCTTCGGCTTGCCGAACTCGCGGGCCCTGGACTCGGGCATGAGCCGGTGCCCGTACATCTTCCCCTTGTCGCCGACGACCATCAGCCAGTCGTCCTCGGCAAAGCGGCGGTCGGGCTCGAGCTCGTCGGGCCGGGGGGGCTTCAGGCCGCCGTCCCACCACGTGAGCGTGAACCCCGCCCGGTCGCCCTGCGCGGGGAACTGCCAGCGGGTGATCGACGCCAGCGGGGCGGTCTCGTCGGCCACCTCCGGGCCGTAGGGATGGTTCGACGAGCTGGCCTCGACGCTCGTCGGATGGCCCGGCTTCAGCGCCTTGAACACCGCCGAGAACTGGTGGCACCCGATGTCGCCCAGGCAGCCGGTCCCGAAATCCCACCAGCCGCGCCAGGCAAAGGGGTGGTAGCAGGGATGATAGGGCCGCATGGGCGCCGGGCCGATCCAGAGGTCCCAATTGAGCGTCGCCGGCACGGGCGGCGTGTCCGTGGGTCGCGGAATGCCCCGCAGTGAGATCATCGGCGTGCGGCTCGAGCCCCCGTGGACCTCCCGCACCGTGCCCAGGGCCCCGGACCAGATGGTCTCGCAGATCAGCCTGGCCTCTTCGCTGGCCTGGCCCTGGTTGCCCATCTGCGTGGCCACCCCGGTCTCCTTGGCCACCTTGCCCATCAAGCGGGCCTCGAAGACCGAATGGGTCAGCGGCTTCTGGCAGTGGACGTGCTTGCCCAGCTTCATTGCCATGATGCTGATCGGGGCGTGCAGGTGGTCGGGCGTAGCCACGACCACCGCGTCGATGTCCTTCTGGGTCTCGAGCATCCTGCGAAAATCGGCGTGGAGCCTGGCCTTGGGGAACGCGCCGGCGTCGCGATTCAAGACGTTCCGGTCCACGTCGCACAGGGCCACCAGGTTCTCGCTCGTGCAGTTGCGGATATCGCCGATGCCCATGCCGTTGAGTCCCACGCCGGCAATGTTGAGCTTCTCGCTCGGCGCCTTGTTCCCCGCGCCCCCCAAGACGCTCCGGGGCACGATGGTCACGGCCGCGGCTGCCGCTGCGGCGGCCATCATCTCGCGGCGGTTGATCTGGCTTGTCCGCTTCATGTCTCGTCTCCTTTGGCTGACCTGGCGTAAGAACTGCTGCCACCGACGTGAGTCTACGCTGCCCGGCAGCGCTGCGTCAAGCGCCGAGGCGCTCTCACGGTTTTCCCGGTCCGGATCGCCCGGCAATCCGCCTCCGGAGCCATCGTACCCTGGTGGGCGGTCCTTCGGCAAGGTATACTCTCCGCCGATAGGGGCGGTAGGCGCCGCCGTTGAATTGCCCGACGCGCCGGAACGCCACGGAGGGCGTTCCCTACAGGTGATCCTCGCAAGCCGGAAGGAGAACACCATGATGAGACCGTTCCTGGCCGTGGTTTCACTTGCCGTCTTTCCGTTGGGCGGCTCCCTCGCCGCGATCGCTGCGGCGGCCGAAGAACTGCCCGCCTTGACCACGCTCTCCGACCCGGCGATCCGCTACCGCGTGCCCGAGAAGCCCTACGTGGTGCTGAAGCGGGCCGGCGTCGAGGCGATGATCGTCGACAACCGGGCCGCGGACGACGCCGTGCTCCCCGGCCATCGCGCCGGCTACAGCGGCGTGGCCTCGCTCGTGCACGCGCGGCGCAAGGAGAACCTCTTCGTGCCCGGCTACGCCGGGCTGAACTTCGAGCACGTCCACGACGGCACCACGAAGCCCCGCGACGTGCTCTTCGAGCCACGCCACGCGCCCATGGAGCTCCGCGCGATCGACCCCTCGACGGCCGAGCTCTATCAGAAGGCCACGCCCAACTACGGCCTGGAAAGCGTTCTGCGCTACCGCCTGCTGGACGACGGGACGATCGAGATGACCTTCGAGTGCATCCCCCGCGAGCGGTTGTTCAAGCACGGCTACGTGGGCCTGTTCTGGGCCTCGTACATTCACCGGCCGGAGTCGCTGGACATCCATTTTCTCGGGCAAGAGGCCGACGCGCCGGGCCCGGCCCGATGGATCCGCGGGGTTACGCCCGCCCACGGGGTCCTGCCCACCCATCCGGCCGCCTCCGACCGCCGCGCGTTTGCCCACGATCCCGATTTCCCGCTCACGCTGGTGTTCAACCTCTCTCGCTACCGCTACCGCGAGCCGTGGTACTACGGGGTGAGCCACGGCATGGCCCTGGTGTTCGTGTTCAGGCCCAAGGACCTGGTCCGCTTCAGCCAATCGCCCTCCGGGGGCGGGCAAGGCAATCCGGCCTGGGACTTCCAGTACCTCATCCCCGATTACGAAGTGGGGAAGCGCTACCAGATGGTGATGCGGGCCATGTACGTGCCGTACGAGTCGCCGGAGCAGATCGAGCGGGCCAGCCGGGCCCATCGGCAGGCGCTGGCGCAGTGAGAAGGAGGCCCTGGTCGGCCGACGCACCTGTTCTGACCTCTTGGGTGGCATGCCGTCACAGGCGCAGCCTGGGTCGGCATGCTAGTTGCCCAGCGACTGGAGCGGGGCGGGAATTCGGCCGCCGAAGTGGATGAAGGCCTCGCTGGCTCCCGCGTTGCGCACTTCCAGGACCGGCGACGAGCCGAACAGCCCGCCGAAATCGACGCGGTCGCCGGCCTTGGCGCCGGGCACCGGGATGATCCGCACCGCCGTGGTCTTGTCGTTGAACACGCCGATGGCCATCTCGTCGGCAATGATCGCGGCGATGGTTTCGGCCGGGGTGTCGCCGGGCACGGCGATCATGTCCAGGCCCACGGAGCAGACCGCGGTCATGGCCTCGAGCTTCTCCAGCACGAGGTGGCCGGCGCCGACGGCCTCGGCCAGAGCGGCGTCTTCGCTCACGGGGATGAACGCGCCGCTGAGCCCGCCCACGGAGCTGGAGGCGAACAGGCCGCCTTTCTTGACCGCGTCGTTGAGCAGGGCCAAGGCGGCGGTCGAGCCGGGGGCGCCGATGCGGCTGATCCCCAGCGTGCGCAGGATTTCGCCCACGCTGTCGCCGACCTGGGGCGTGGGGGCCAGCGAGAGATCGACAATGCCGAAGGCCACCTTCAGCTCGGCGGCCACCTCGCGGCCGATGAGCTCGCCCACCCGGGTCACCCGGAAACTGGTGATCTTGATCTCCTCGGCCAGGTCGCCCAGCGTGAGGTTCTTTTCCCGGCTCAGGCGCCGCTTCAACGCGCTGCCGACCACGCCGGGTCCGGAGACGCCGATGTTCACCGTGGCCTCCGGCTCGCCGGCGCCCATGTAGGCCCCGGCCATGAAGGGGTTGTCCTCGGGGATGTTGGCGAAGACCACCAGCTTGGCGCATCCGAAGCCCCGGCGCGCGGCCGTGGCCTGGGCGATCTTGAGGATCACGTGGCCCATCTGGTGGATGGCGTCCACGTTGATCCCGGCCTTGCGCGAGGCGACGTTGACCGAGGCGCAGACCTTCTCGGTCTGGGAGAGGACGTCGGGGAGCGAGTTCATCACCACGGCGTCGGCCGGGGTGATGCCCTTGTGCACCAGGGCCGAGAACCCGCCCACGAAGTCCACGCCGCAGGCGGCGGCCGCGGCGTCCAGGGTCTTGGCCACCTGCACCGCGGCGGCGTGCCCGTGGCCGGCCAGCAGCGTGGCGGCGGGCGAGATGGCCAACCGCTTGTTGACCACGGGGATCCCGTACTTCGCCCCCACCCGGTTGCACACCTCCACCAGCCGGCTCGCCCGGCTGACGATCTTGCCGTGCAGCTTGCGGCACACGTGGTCCGCGCTCGGGGCGGCGCAGTCGTTGACGTTCAAGGCCAGCGTCACGGCGCGCACGTCGAGGTGCTCGGCGTGCAACATCTCGATGGTCGAAAGGATCTCGTCCGTGCGAAGCATGTCTGAGGAGCCTATCCTTGCACCGCCTGCGTGGCCGCCGGGAGCCGCAACTGGTTGGTCGCCACGAACACGTTCTCGTGCTGGAGCTTCACCGTGAAGCCCAGCTCCTGGCCCATGTGCTCCAGGTCGGCCTGGAACATGCGGACGTCCCACGAGGTCGGCACCTCGAGCTGGCCGATCAGCACGAACTCGTCCCCCCTTCGGTCGCCGTACAGGTCGACGATGTTGATGTCCTTGCCCGCCAGGTACTCGCTGAAACGCCGGACAATGCCCGGCTGGTCCTGGCCGAAGGCGGTGATCACGAAGCGGTCGACGGCCGCGCGGGGGACGAACCGGTCGGGCAGCAGGGCGCGACGCGCCATGACCTGGAAATCCGGCCCGCCACGCCGGACCTGCTCGGCCAGGTGCCCGGGCTCGACGTCGTCGGGGAGGCTGACGATCATCGTGAGGGTAAAATACCCCCCCAGAACGGTCTGGCTGCAAGCGTCGATGTTCCCCCCAAGGGCCTCCACGGCGCTGGTCACCGCGGCGACGATTCCCGGGTGGTCGTCGGACATCACGTTCAGCACGTAAACGTGCTCGAATCGCGTCATCGTGCGGCTCTTGTCGGCTCGGGACGGCTTGCGGGACAGTTCGTCACTCGCCGCGCATCCGGCGGACGATCTTCGCCAGGCGAAAGACAATCCCGCCCGTCAGGGCAATCGCGAAAACGGCCGTCCGGACCACGTACTGGTCGGTCGAGACCGAGGGCCCGTTGACCCAGGACAAGATCGGCGCCAGCACGACCATGGTCCAGCACATGAACTCCAGCGGCAGATCGAGCCCGGCCGCGCTCTCGTTGGTCTCATCCACGGGTGCCTGCTCCCTTAGAAAACCGAAGATCACCGGCCACGGTTCCGCCTTCCGCGGTCGATTGAACCAGGAACGGCGGCGGGTGTCAAGGGCCTGTAGGACGGGTTGACAATCCGTCCCTTATGAGGTAGGACGGGTTGGCAACCCGTCCCTTATGAGGACGGATTGACAATCCGTCCTACGGCGGTCAGAAGCGCAGGCTACCGCCCGGCCGGATCGATCGGGTGCCAGTCGCCATTCCCGGGCCGGAACCCGGCCTGGGCCCCCACCTGGTGCGAGACCGGCAGGACCGGGGTCCCCACGGAGCGGATCGGCACCAAGGCGGTCCGGCCGTCCGCCGGACTGAGTTTTGGAAGGGCCGTGGGCGCCGCAGGGGTCTTGCCGTTGGCGGGCGATGACGCGGGCTTGGTGCCGGGCAGTAGTAGGGAACCCTTGTAGGTCCCCTCGGGCTTGTTGCCCGTGGCTCCTCCAGGGGTATCGAGTCCCCCGCCGGGAGTGGACATAGATCCCGCCGGATAAGGGGTCCGCGGCGGTGTCGAGCCCCCAGGCTGGGCCGGGCTCCCCGTCCCTCCTGAGGTCCCAGGCCCCGTCGACGTGGAGCCGCCCGGCAGCCCCCCCCAAGAACCACCCGGCGGGGCGTAGGGCGGAGGCGAAGTGCCGAAGGGCTGGCTCGCCGAGGGCGGGGGCGGGGGCGTTGGCGTGGTGGTCATGCCAGGCAGCGCCGTCGACCCTGACCCAGGCAACGGCACCGGTCCCAGGGACGGAGCGGCGGAGCCCGGGCTGCAACCCACGCAGCCCGATCCGCACGACGCGGTCGGCGCGCGGGGGAGGCAAGGACTCGCAGGCGCCAGTCGGTAGGTGGTCACGGGGACCCATACCGCCTGGGAAGTCAGCATGGTGACCGGCCGGTACGTCGTCACCGGACAGCCCGTACAGGGATCGCAGCTCACCACCGGGCGCAAGACGTTGGCGGCCACGGGCTGGACCACCATGCGGTAGGACACCTGCGGGACATAGCACGCCGTCGTGGGCGACCCGGCGGTCATCACGGGCACGCCCGCCACCCGGGGCGCCAGGTTGTATCGCGGCGCCCAGCTCACCGGCTGGGCTGGATAGGGCGGCACGTACGTGGTCCCCGTGTTGGCCGGGCTGCGGAGCCACGGGCACAGCCAATCGAAGAACGCGTGGCTCTCCGACGGACCCGTCACCAGGGCCAGGGCCATGACGCCCGGCACCACAACCGCCCGAATTCTCCCACCGATCATCGAGTCGCTCCCCGTATTGGCCGATCTTTTTGAGCCGGCAGTCCCTGAGCACCGCTCGGGTCGTTCGGATTGTGCCGGTCGTACCGCCGCGCCGCGCATCGGCGCCGCGCGCCGTGCTGGGCAAGTATAGACCACAATCCGGGTGACGGGGTGACGGGGTGACGGGGTGACGGGGTGACGGGGTGACGGGGTGACGGGGTGAGGACGCGGGGAGGTCAAGAAGTGAGCATAAGGCACTCTTTGTGGGGCGCGAGTTCAGCCGTTCAGGTACAACCGATTGCGCTCACTCAGACGCGCAACATTGGCGCAGTTCCGTATCCAGGCGCAGAGTCCGGCCGTGCAACCTGCCATCTTGCGCCCTCTTCACCCCGTCACCCCGTCACCCCGTCACCCCGTCACCCCGTCGGCCGGGGCTCACTTGGTCTGTAGGGGCGGTGCGCCCTTGGCGCGCGGGGCCGTCTTCTTCATCTCCGGGGGGACGACGACGTCGCTCGGATCGGTCGCGACCTTCCAGTTGGGATCCGCCTTCGGCGGCTTCTCGCCGAGGCAACCCGCCAAACCGATCAAGCCAAGAGGCACCAGAATCGACACCAGCGCGAGCAGTCGACGCATCGGACCAACCTGTCTCCTACGGAGGACTGACGGCCACGCCGTCCTTCATCGCGTTGAGCGCACACCAGACGGGGTAGGTGACGGTGATGCTGATGGGCCGCACCGACCCGTCGCCGAAGGCCGCCTGCTCGATGCCGGAATGGATGCTACCGGTGCCCATCCACTCGCTGTTGAGGCCCCAGGCACAGACGTAGGCGGGCATGTAGCTGTGCGGGCCGGCCCTGAACCAGCGCCAAGGGACCTTCACCGCGGAGTCGTCGACTTCATAGAAGCGGACTCCCAGGCTGTCCGGCGCCTCGCAGCACGTCCCGGCCATGCCCGTGAACACGAACGCGGAGCGGAACACCGCCTCAGCCCCGCCAAGCCGCTTGACGCCCACGCCGTTTCGCATCCACGGGTCGGAGAGCGCCTTGTAGCCGGTGGAGTTCGATTCGGCGACCAGGATGGTGTTGGAGGTCCCGTCCACGATATCGGTGAAGCGACTCGCCTGCCCGCCCGCGAACACGCCTTGGTAGTCGGCGCCCGGATCCAGGCCGCGCCCCGGATACGAGAGGCCCGGCTGCACCGCGCCTCGCCACCAGTGCCAGCCCTCGCTGGCCACGTAGTGCGTGATGGCAAGGCCGTGCGTCTGGCTGGGGTCGCGTCCGAAGCCGTCGTCCGAAGGACACAGGAGGCCCGGCAGCACGGTGCCCGCGATGAGCTGCGGCTGCGGCGGGTTGGTCGACGGCATGCCGTACGCCGGACGCTTGAAGTCCGTGGCGTCGTACAGCGGCTTTTGCTCAAGGAACGGCAGGATGAATGCACACCACGTATGGTGGTGGGCACGCTGCGGATACGCTCCCCCGCGGCCGAAGATCCCGTCCGGCGGGAAAGACTTGCACGTATCGTGGTAGTTCTGAAGCGCCAGGCCGATCTGCTTCAGGTTGTTCGTGCACGCCGACCGGCGGGCCGCCTCACGGGCCGCCTGCACCGCGGGCAGCAACAACCCGATCAGGATGCCGATAATGGCAATCACCACCAACAGTTCGACCAGCGTGAAGCCGGGCCTGCGCCGGCCTCCGCGCCCACTCATGCTGGAAGCGATAGCACGGGCCCTCCACCCCAAGAGAAACCATGAACTCGCGGCGCGCCACCTGGCACAGGAGGCCGCTCTGAACGCGCTTCCATCTTAGCCCGGCCCTAGGCGCAAGTACAGGCGCTTGTCGCCCCGCGGTCGAGGCTCTTCGCCCGCGTTTCTCACCGGCCGGGGAGGCGGGCCAGAGGCTGCTTCTGTAAGACGGGCTGGCAACCAGTCCCTCATAAGGACTGGTCCGAAGTCCGTTCTGCGGAGGGGATGCGGTTTAGCGGGGGATGGGCGTATCGGTTGGCCCGCAGGTGTAGTCTCAGGCCCCCCCCAGCCCTTGGCAGGGGACGCCGGGACGTGTCCGGGCTGTCCGGGTGTACGAAAGGCGATTTATGCATACTCAAGCTGTCATAATTCTCGACAGGCGATTTGTCAGCGCTTCACAAAGCGCCGGCCGGCTGGTATCCTCAGATTCCTTGGCAGCGAGGCCATCGGGGGAAGGGTCCCGTCCGCCAGGGAGCGCTAGAATGTTCCCGGGGACCGTTGAGGGTTCCTTTTCGTATCGAGTTCGAGCAAGGAGAGAGAGAGTCGATGGCAGCAGTAGTAGACGCGGAGAAGTGCTCGGCCTGTGGGGAGTGCGTGGAAGCGTGCCCCTTGGACGCCATTGCGATCCAGGAGAACGTGGCGGTCGTTGACGACCAGACCTGCGGCGATTGCGGTGCCTGCGTCGACGTTTGCCCCACCGAGTCCATCACCGTTTCCTAGAGGGCCGGCCACGCGCAGACGAACAACGGCGACTCCTTTCCAGACGAGCACCTGGTTCCGTTGGAGTCGCCGCGGTGGGCGCGGGACGCCGCGCCCACCTTTTTTGTTCTTTGCGGTTTCTCCACACGAGGGAGGTGCGGCGCATGACCCAGCGCGATCGCAAGGGGCTGGTCGAGATTGCCCTGGTCGGGGACTTGACCGAGAACCAGGCCGATCTGTGCCAGAAGCTGCTCGACGTCGAGCCGGGGGGTGAGTGCCTCCTCTATTTCGACTCGCTCGGGGGGAGCCCTTACTGCGCTCTGGCCCTGACGACTCTCATCGTCCTGCGCGACCTGCGCGCCACCGGCGTGGTGGTGGGCGAGTGCTCGTCGGCGGCCCTCTGGCCGCTGGCCGCCTGCAAGCGGCGCCTGGTCACCCCGTACAGCGTCTTGCTGTTCCACCCCATGAAGTGGCAGAGCGACGAGAACGTCGCCATGGCCGAGGCGGCGGAGTGGGCCCGGCACTTCCACCAGCTCGAAGGCGACATGGACCGCCTCCTGGCCGACTTGTTCGGCGTCGCTTTGGAGACCCTTCAGCCGTGGTCCAAGCCGGGGCGCTACGTGCTCGGACCCGAGCTGGCCAAGGCAGGGCTCGCCGAGCTCGTTCCCTTCGAGTCCCTTCCCATGCTCTGCCGCAAGGGTCGAAAAGGGTGATCCTCACCCCTCTCCCTCCGGGGGAGCCGTTGATTCAGCCTTCGCACCTCGCTAGGATGGGGGTTTCCTGGAGACGGGCTGGGGATTCCGCCGGGAAGGGGAGATGCGGTGCGACCATGACGGCCGAAGCGCAGAGCAGATTCTACGACGAATTGCTCGCCCTCGTGGCGCCGCACGGCCAGGAGCATCTGTTGGCCTTCTGGCACGAGCTGGATGGGCCCGCGAGGCAGTCGCTGGCGGCGGAGCTGCGACAGATCGACTACGGGCTGGTCCACGCGCTCTACCGGCAGCGCGATCCGGAGGAAACGTCGCCGGGCGAGCTGCTCCAGCTCGGGGGCTCACCCGAGGCGTATTGTCTGGGCCGGGGCGGCGGCGGCTTCTCGCCGGAGCAAGGCCGCCGGCGCGGGCTGGTGGCGCTGGAAGCAGGCCAGGTCGGCGTGCTGTTGGTCGCCGGAGGGCAGGGCACCCGGCTCGGGTTCGACTATCCCAAGGGAATGTTCCCGATCGGGCCCATCTCCGGGAAGTCGCTCTTCCAGATCCACGTCGAGAAGATCGTCGCCGTGTCGCGCCGCTGCAACGCGAGGATCCCGCTGTACGTCATGACGAGCGACGCCACGCACGAGCGAACCGTGGAGTTCTTCGCCGAGCGCCGGCGATTCGGACTCCCGCCCGAGGACGTGTCGTTCTTCTGCCAGGGAGCGATGCCCGCGGTCGACAGCGGCAGCGGCAGAATCCTCCTGGCAGAGCGAGGCCACGTGGCGCTGAGTCCCGACGGGCATGGCGGCATGCCGGCCGCATTCCGGCAAAGCGGCGCGTTGCGCCGTGCCGCCGATCGCGGCCTGCGGCACCTGTTCTATCTCCACGTCGACAACCCTTTGGTCGACGTCTGCCAGCCGGAGTTCCTGGGGTACCATCTGCTGAGCGGCTCGGAGATGACCACGCAGGTCGTGCGCAAGCACGATCCGCGGGACAAGGTGGGCAACGTGGTCCGACAGGGCGGTGGACTGCGAGTCATCGAGTACATCCACCTGCCGGACCACGCGGCTTCGCGACGCAAGCCCGACGGCTCGCTGGAGATCTGGGCGGGCAGCATCGGCGTGCACGCAATTGCGCTGGCGTTTCTGGAGCGGATGGCGGCGTCGCCCGATGCCCTCCCCTTCCACCGCGCCTGCAAGAAGACTCCCTACGTCGATTCCGCGGGCCGGCAGGTGACGCCGGCGGCGCCCAACGCGATCAAGTTCGAGCGGTTCATCTTCGACCTGCTGCCAAAGGCCCAGAATGCCGTTCTCGTGGAGGTCGATCGGCAGCGGCATTTCGCCCCGCTGAAGAACGCCTCCGGCGAGAAAGAGGACACCCCGGAAACGGTCCGCTGTGCGATGATCGCCCTGCACGCGGGGTGGCTCCGGCAGGCCGGGGCCGAGGTGGCCGAAGGGGTGCCGGTGGAGATCAGTCCGCTCGTGGCCCTGGATGCCGAGGAGCTGGCCGAGAGGATTGCGCCCGGCACCCGCGTGACCGAACCGACCCATTTCCGTTAAGCCCCCTGCGGCGGACCATTCCATGCTTTACGCAGTGATCATGGCGGGCGGGTCCGGCACGCGATTGTGGCCGGAGAGCCGCGCCAGCCGGCCCAAGCAACTCCTGTGCCTCGAGGGCACGCGCAGCCTCCTCCAGGCGACCGTCGATCGGCTGGGAAACCTGGTGCCCCCGGACCGCGTGCTCATCGCCACGACGCGGGAGCTGGCCGCGGCCATTCAGGACCAGTTGTCCCACTTGCCCCGCGGGGCGATCCTGGCCGAGCCCTGTCCGCGCAACACGGCCCCCTGCATCGGGCTGGCGGCGATCCGCATCCGACGCGACGATCCCGAAGGCACGATGCTCGTGCTGCCGGCGGACCAGATCGTCGCCGAGGCCGAGACCTTTCGCGAGGCGGTCCGGGCGGCGGCGGCCCTGGTCGACGAAGACCCCCGCCGCCTGGTCACGTTCGGCGTCCGGCCCGGCTATCCGGCCACGGGGTTCGGCTACATCGAGCGCGGCGAGCCGCTGGGCTCGGCCGCCGCCTCGGGCGCCGCTGCCGGCGTCTTCCGCGTCAGGAAGTTCCACGAAAAGCCGGGCCCTGAAAAGGCGCAGCAGTACGTGGCCTCGGGCAGCCACTACTGGAACTCGGGGATGTTCCTCTGGAGGGCCGGGACGATCCTCGATTGCCTGGCGCGCTACCAGCCGAGCGTCCACGCCGGCCTGGAGCGGATCGCCGGGGCCGCCGGCTCCGCCCGGTTCGCCGAGGTGCTCACGCGCGAGTTCGACGCCATGCCGCGGATCTCCATCGACTACGCCGTGATGGAGAAGGCCGGCGAGGTGGTGGTCGTCGAGGCCCCGTTTCCCTGGGACGACGTGGGCAGTTGGCTCGCCCTGGAGCGGCACCGGCCGAGGGATGAGGACGGCAACGTCCTGGATGCCCCGCGCCACCTGGCGATCAACGCCCAAGGGACGATCGTGCGCAGCAACGATCCGCACCAGGTGATCGTGGTCGCCGGGGTGCGCGACGTCGTCGTCGTCGTCACGCCCGATGCCATCCTCGTGGCCGACAAGCATGACGAGCGCTCGATGGCCGCCGTGACCGGGGAGCTCAAGAAGCGCGGATGGGAAGAGTACCTGTAGCAGCCGCTTCCTTGCGGGCCCTGCGCACGCCGGGTAGAATCGTCGGCTGGCACGTGGGGCCGTGGCGCGACCACGGGACTCCGCCATGAGGGCCCGTCACCTCCGACCGTGGGGATCGACCGATGAGCCGGATCGCTTGCCGTTGCGGGTACGTTCTCGTGGTGGAGGACGAGGCGATGGGACAGCCCGTTGCCTGCCCGAATTGCGGCGCCCCGCTGGTCGCCGACGACGAGCGCGGTCCCGAGCGCGGTCCCGAGCGCGGTCCCGAGCCGGCCGTGCCCTTGCAGGGCACGGCAAGGCTGACGCACACCGTGCCCGTCCCGCCTGGACGCCCGGCTCACGAGGGTGCAAGGCCGGAGCCCTCCGGCCAAGGCCCCCGCAAGCCGCAAAGCGGCACGGGGCGCCCACGACCCTGGCCGATCGCGGCAGCGGCGGTGGTCGTCGTGGTCGCCGCTGTCTTGGTGGTGCTTCGTCCTTGGGAGAGGCCGCCCGCCGGCGAAAAGAAAGAGGTCAAGGGGACTGCCTGGAGGACGGAAGAGCTGCCGTCTCCGCTGGCGGCGACCCCCCCCACGACCCCCGCTCGGCCTGCCGACCCGGCTGCGCAACCGCCGTCGCTTCCGCCTGCGCAGCCCGCCAAGGAGCCTTCGCCTTTGCCTCCGTTTCCGCCTCCCACGAAGATCCCTGCGCAGCCCGATGTGCCTGAGGCCCCCAAGGCGGATCCGGCCGCGGCCGAAACCGCCTTCCGGCGCGGAGAGGCCGCTTTCGAGAATGGCCGATACGGGGAGGCGATCGAGGCCTACGGCGAGGCGATCCGGCTGAATCCGAAGCACGCTCCGGCGCACACGTGGCGAGGCAGGGCTTACCTGCTGACGGCCAAGTACCCGGAGGCCATCGCCGACTATGACCAGGCGATCGCGCTGGACCCCAAAGGCCAGGTGTTCAAGTACCGCAATCGAGCGGAGGCCCACTGGAACAGCGGCAGCCGGGAGGCCGCCGCGGCCGACTTCCGCAAGGTGCTCGATTTGTGCGAGCAGGAGTGCGAGCGTGACCCGAAGGCTGCCGGACCCGCCAACCGCCTGGCCTGGACCCTGGCCACGCTGCCCGTTGCCGAGCTTCGCGACGGGCGCCGGGCGGTGCAACTGGCCACCGCCGCCTGCCAACAGACCGCGTTCGAGAGCTACGAGTACGTGGGCACGCTTGCCGCCGCCTGTGCCGAAGCCGGGGACTTCCCCGCGGCGATCAAGTGGTCGCAGCAGGCGATCGATCGGGCCCCCGAGGCCCGCAGGCCAGCCCTGACCAAGGAGCTGGAAGCCTACCGCGCCGGCAAGCCGTGGCGCGACCCGCCGCAATCGTAAGCGGCGAAGAAGGGTTCAGGGTTCAGAGATACAGCCAGTCCCGGCCGCCAGGCCAGCGCCCTACCGCCCCGTGGCCGTGGCGGCTGGCAAAGTAGCCCTTGCCCACCGATCGTGCCAAGCCACCTGGACGTGCGTTCCCAGTGACTTACCCCAAAAGGAGTATCCCCACCTGCGGGGCTTTCCCAAGATGGTGTTGCGAGGTATCCTAATAGTGAGGGGATCATTGAATCGCAACTGAGAACGTCACGGCTGTTGCTGCGTGCACTGAGGATGCAACACCCTCCAAGCCCAGGGGTTAGAACCCCGGGAGTTGAGACCCGACGCGTGTTCCCCTCTCATTACTCGCAGCAGTAGGAACTCTTCCCGACAAAGAAATCAGCGCTAGTGTGCCGATAATTCGGACGAGGCGGATCATGGCATCGCAGCACGAGGGTATGGAACAACGGCCTGGACCCGCGGGAGACTCCTCCTCGTGCCATTCTCCAGAAGCGCAAGACTACCGCGATTCCGGCGTCCTGCGGGGCATGCCACGCGTACTGCACGCGATGCAGGAATTGTTTGAGCGGGTGGAGAGCACGTTCGAGAGCACGCAGTCTGAACTCCGGCTGCGCGCGATCCATCAGGAATTCCGCGCGATGCAGGAATTGTTTGAGCGGGTGGAGAGCACGTTCGAGAGCATGCAGTCTGAACTCCGGTCGCGCATCGAGGAGTTGGAGAAGACGCGCTCTGAAGTCCCGTGCCGGATTGAGGAGTTGCAGGAACAACTCTCCGAAGCCGGGCGCAGGATAGAGAAGCTCTACCTCGCACGCCGATTGATGCCAACTCTCTCGGAGCAGAGTGGCAGCACGCCTGAAGGCTCCGGCAGTGGCGGTCCAATGGATTCCCCTCGCGGGCAAGTCCCGACAGAATTGCAGCCCGGGCCCGGCGCACTGCCTACCGACGAGGAGGAGGACGTGCTCAATTGGGACAATCTCATCCCGGTCGCTCCTGCCACACCTAGCGGGCGGATTCGGGTGCGATTGAAGAAGGCTTCCAGGGATGTTCCGCTCCCTGCCGAAGACCCCTGGGCCAAGTAGCTCCGCCCTGTCATGAATCAGTACCCCTGGTATGCCGTCGTCAATGGGGACGTCCTTCAGCAGGGGGATATCCTGCGGCACTGTCGGGTGTTCTCACCGCCGAGCGGATTGATGGCCGGTGCGCCGGCGGCGGAAGACGCGGTCGTGGAGTTCCAGTGGATCGAGAGAGACGTGATCGTGCTCTCTCAAAGCTGCGACCTGGAGAAGGAGCACGCGAAGGTCACCGAAGTGCTGCTCTGCGCCGTCTGGTCGTGCGACGAGGTCGGCGGTTACCTGGCAACCGCCAAAGGCAAGGAGGATGCCAGGCGAGGGAACTTGCCCGGCTATCACATGCTGGCGGCGTGCGATATCCCCGGCTTCGAGTCGGAGGTGGCCGTGGCGGACTTTCGGCGGGTCCATTCGCTTCCGCTGGGTCACCTCCGCGAATTCGCCGTGGCCGTCGGCGACCGAATCCGACTCCTTCCGCCCTACCGCGAGCATCTTGCCCAGGCGTTTGCGCGATTCTTCATGCGCGTCGGGCTGCCGATCGACATCCCGCCGTTCAACTAGCGGAAGCCGGGCGGGTTGCGAGGGGACAGGCGCCGGCTGCACCGGACAACTCACGGCTCCCGGAGCACGACCGCCGGGTCCTGCAAGAGGGCGGCGAGCGTCGGCAGATAGGCGGCCACGGCCGAGACCAGCGGGGCCCCCAGCAGTGCGCCAAGCAGGAGGTCGTACCGCAGGGGGAAGTAGTCGGCGGTGACCGCGAAGGCCCGGGTGCCGAGCCCCTGGGCGGCCCAGGTGCCCAGCACGACTCCCGCCGCGGCCCCCACCAGGCCCACCAGCATGGCCTTGCCCAACAGCAGCCCGGCAATCAGGCCCGGGCTCTTCCCCAGGGCACGCAACAGGCCGATCTCGGTCCGCCGCTGGCGGACGTTGGCCAGGGCCAGCAGCCCGACCCAGATTGCCGAGGCCAGGACCACCACCGGCGTGACCACGTCGGTCAGGGTCTCGATGATGCCCAGGACCCTCGAGCGCCCGGCCTCCATCCGGGCGAGCACCCGGCTGCGATCCTCGAAGATCTGTTCCCGCTGCCGGAGGTTCTCCTGCATGCCGGCGAGGATCTGCTTGTGCTTCGCCTCGACCAGGGCCCGCTGCTCGGCCCGGGCCACGGCAATCGAGCGGAACTCGGTGATTTGGGTCTCGGGCAGCACGACGGCAAGCTGCCGGCGGATCAGGGCCAGGTCGGCGTTGGGACAGCGGCACTCCAGGGCCATGATCTGGTTCACCTTCCCGGGCTTCTTCAGCAGCGCCTGGGCGTCGCTCAGGTGCACGGCCAGCGTGATGTCCTCCTTGCTCCCCTGCTCGGGCAGCAGCCGGGCGATCGTGAGCTGCCGCCCCAGCACCGCGATCTTCTCCCCCACCTTCCTCCCTCGGCCCAGCTCGTGGCCCAGCAAGACCGTGCCGGGCTCGACGCGGTATCCGAGCGGCTTCGTGCCGGGCATGTGGGCCTGCGGCGTCTCCGGCAGGTAGCCCGCCAGAAGCACCTTGCGCCCCTCCCACTCGACCTTCCCCTGGAGCGTGGCGACCAGGTGGGTCACCAGCGTCAGGCGGCGATCTTTCGCCAGGCGGTCGACGTACTCCTGCGGCATGTCGCGGCCGGCAAAGTCGGCGGACCAGAAGTCGCTCATGTCGGTGCCCGCGGGCACGATCATCAGGTTGAACCCCATGCCGAGCATGGCCTTGCGGGTCTCGTCGCCGAGCCGTGCCAGCTCCGACTCCGTCTCCTTCTGCACCTTGCCCATCTCGGCCTTCGCCGCCTCGACCAGCTTCTCCGCCGCGCCGACGAGCTGCTGCCCCGCGGACAACTCGGCCTGGGTCTCTTGCTGGTAGCCGTCGACCAGCATCGGCCCGGCTACGAAGAGCATCACGGCCACGAGCACGGCCAGCACGCTCAGCACGAAACTCAGCTTGCGATAGCGGATCTCGGCCAACAGAAGATGAAGCAGCGTCATGGGCATGCGGCGATCAGGACGGCGTGTCTCGTTCCCAAGCTCCGGCTTGGGAACGCCGCTGGCGGCGCTCCGTTCCGAAGCCGGAGCCGGAGCTTCGGAACGAGGTGATGATCCCTCAATAGAACGCTCTCCGACCCGGGGCGTCAAGGGCGGCGACCCCCACATCAGGTGGGTCGAGCGGAGGTCGGGAATAGCTCCGTTCCGAAGCCGGAGCTTCGGAACGAGGTGAATTCCGAAGCCGGAGCTTCGGAACGAGGTGACGGCGGCGACGGGCCCGAAGGTAGACTCCCCGGCCGACGCCCGATACAATTCTCGGACGCACGGCGGCTTGCGCCGCAAGCGGCGGGGCTAAGCCGCAAGCGGCTTGGCGCCACGGGTTGTGACACACTCTCGGAGCAACGCGGATGAAACGCTCGATCGTGGCCATCGTAAGTCTGTTGGCCATCCCGTCGGCGGTCTGCGCCAAGGACGACGGCGATTGGCCGCAGTTCCACGGCCCGCGACGCGATAACATCTCCCGGGAAACCGGCTTGTTGAAACAATGGCCGCCCGACGGACCCCGCTTGCTCTGGACCGCCAAGGGGCTGGGCCACGGCTACGCCGCCGTGTCGATCAGCCGGGGATTGATCTACACCTGCGGCAACGTCGACGACAAGACCGTGATCACCGCCCTGGACCTCGACGGCAAGACCCGCTGGCGGTTCGACAACGGCGGGGCTTGGGAGGGCTCGCAGCGCGGCAGCCGCGGCGTGCCGACCCTCGACGGCGATTACCTTTACCACGAGAACCCCCTGGGCGACGTCGTCTGCCTGGAGGCCCGCTCCGGAAAGAGAATCTGGGGGCTGAACATTCTCGAGAGGTTCAACAGCCGCAACATCACCTGGGCCCTGGCCGAATCGCTCTTGATCGACGGGGACCGGGTGATCTGCTCGCCCGGCGGACCCGACACCGCCATGGTCGCCCTGGACAAGCGCACCGGCAAGACCGTCTGGAAATCGCCCACCGCCGCCGGCGACCTGGCCGGATACGCCTCCCCGTCGTTGGGCGAGCACCGGGGGCTGCGCATGCTGTTTACCCTCACCGCGAAGGCGGCCATCGGCGTGAACGCCGACGATGGCGACCTGCTCTGGCGCTTCGAGCACGTCACCCCGTTCGACGAGATGATCACCACGCCGCTGTATCACGACGGCCACGTGTTCCTCAGCACGCGCACGGCCGGCTCCGTGCTCTTGAAGCTCGAAGTCGACGGCAAGGGGGCTTCGGTCCGCGAGGTGTGGCGGGCCAAGAAGCTCGATAACCAGCACGGCGGCGTGATTCTCCTGGACGGTTTCCTCTACGGGTCTTGCCACGTCAACAACAACGGCCGCTGGATGTGCCTGGCCTGGGGCTCCGGCGCCGCGCAGTACGACGAGCCCGGCGTGGGCAAGGGCTCGCTCAGCTTCGCCGACGGGATGTTCTACGTGATGAATGAGTCGGGCACGGTGGGCCTCGTCGAGGCCAGCCCGAAGGCCCACGAGGTCGTCAGCCGTTTCAAGCTCCCGCCCGGCGGCGACGGCCTGACCTGGGCCCACCCGGTCGTCTGCGGCGGCCGGCTGTACCTCCGCCACGGCGATTTCCTGTACGCCTACGACGTGCGGGAGAATCGCTAAGCCGCAAGCGGCCGTAGGACGGATTGCCAATCCGTCCTACAGGCTTCGCGGCCGGTGGCGGCCGCTACTTCTTCTCCGGCTTGGGCGGCGCGATGGAAATCGGCTTGACCACCAGCTCGTCCTTGCCCGGCAGCGCCGGGAACTTCGCGTGCGGCTCGGCCTGGTACCAGTAGGCCACCGAGGCGATGTCGTCCTCCAAGGGCAGGTAGCGCCCGCCCGACTGCCAGCCCAACGCCTGGATCGTCACCTTGAGGTCCTTCTGGAACCGCACCGGATCGACGATGTGCCAGCGGTAGAGCCCGAACCGTTGCCCGGGCACGTAGATCAGCTCGGGCGGGAGCACCTGGGCGAGGCCGGCGTAGGGGGTGCTGAAGGTCTGGTACCGCTTGGTGGCCTGGTTCTCGAAGTTGTACGAGCCGCAGAAGTAATCCTCCGTGCCCGTGCCGCAGATCGTGGGGAACTCCCCGTCGCCGTCCATGAAGAACTTGATCTCTCCTTCGCCCCACCAGCCCGGGCTGCGGACCTCCCACGCCAGGTACGTGCCGACGTAGTGCCCGCGCCCGCGCACGCCGTCGAGGATCACGTAGTCGGTCTTGACCGGCAGCTTGCCCACGCGGCGGAACTGGGCGTGCATGCAGGCCACGTCCTCGGGGACCCGGGTGAGCGTGTAGTTGATCTGGTAGTAAAGGACCATGTCCCGCTCGTCGAGGTTCTCCATGGTGATCTTGGCCTTCTTGCGGAAGGGCATGGTCCAGTAGCAGTTGAAGGCGCTGCCGGGATTGACGCACACCGCCAGCGAGTTGATCTGGCAGTACTTCCCCCACCCGCAGGCGAAGAAATCGCCCAGCGGCACCTCGATCGACGGCTCTTCCTCGCCGTCCCAGTAGAACCGGAGGATGTTGAACCGGGTCTTGTCCAGCGGCGCCGGCGTCATCCAGATCTGCTGGATGGCCCCTGAGCCGTCGATCTCCGCCAGCGTGAACGTCGATTTGGCCTTGATCCGCACCGACGGCGAGACCTTCCATCCCTGGCCCAGGTCCCGGGCCGCGTTCTTGCCGGTCCCTTCGGTGGCCATGCCGGCCTTGCCCTTCTCGCCCGAGAGATTCTCGGGGCTGATGGACCGCGTTTGGGCGTCGGAAAGCCGGTGCAGGTTCGCCAGGCTCACGTCCAGCCCGCTGAACCGCGGCCGGCCCGGCACGTCCTGCCCATACCCCGACGCGCACCACCCCAACGTCACGACCAACGCACACACCAAGGTTCCCCGTCGCATGACTGTCTCCTTCGCTCTGTGACCCAAGGACCGTCGAACTGGCCGCGAACTGGTAGAACTGGTAGGTTATGCTTCAGCATAACGCTCGTCAACCGGGCCTCCCGCGGCCATCCATGAAGTTCGTCAACCCCGGCCGCGCCCACCGGTTGCACGCCGGGGACTCGCCAGGGTAGAATAAACTCCTATGTCCGGCCGAATCATCGCCATCGGAGACATCCACGGCTACTGGGCGCCGCTGAAGACGATTCTGGAGGCGATCGAGCCGGGCCCGGCCGACACGATCATCCCCTTGGGCGACTACGTCGACCGCGGCCCCCAATCGCCCCAGGTCCTCGACGAGCTCATCCGGCTTCGCGACCGCTGCCGGCTCCTGCCGCTGCTGGGCAACCACGACGAGCTCATGGTGGAGATGTACCACGGCGTCCCGGGCCTGGAAGACTGGCTGTCCTTTGGGGGCCGGGAAACCCTGACGGCCTACGGCTGCACAACCCCGGACGGACTCCCGCCGGCGCACGTCGCCTTCCTCGAGCAGTGCCTCCCCTACTGCGAGACGGCCGGGCACTTCTTCGTGCACGCCAGCTACGTGGCCGACCTGCCGCTTTCCCGGCAGCCCCCCGCGGTCCTCCGCTGGGAGTCGTTGCACAACTACGTTCCCGGGCCGCACTGCTCGGGAAAGATTGCGATCGTCGGGCACACCGCCGACAAGGACGGGGAGATTTTCGACGTGGGCCATCTCGTGTGCATCGACACCTGCTGCTACGGCGGGAAATGGCTCACCGCCATGGAACTCCCCTCCGGACGCCTTTGGCAGGCTGGGCCCGAGGGGAACCTGCGGGCCGAGACGCCACTCACTTAGATCTGCGGCAGCACCCAGGGCTTGCGATACTCGGGCCGGGTCTGGTAGCGGTTGGCCTCCGGGCCGCCGAAATCGTACGTGGCCGGGTCAAAGCGGACCACCTGGCCCGACCGCCACGAAGCGTTGCCCAAGTGGCACAAGAGGCTCGACGGGTGCCCGACCGTCTCCAGGTCGGCGTTGGGCGCCTTGCGGCTTTGCATGCACTCCAGGAAGTTGACGGCGTGGGCCGAGTTGTCGTAGCCGCCGCGATCCTCGGCCACGACCTTTCCCTTGGCGTCGTACGCCCGCCATTGCGAGTTGCCCAGCACGATGCACCCCTGGTCGCCGAACACGGCGGCGCCTTCGTCTTCCCCGTCGATGGGGTTGGGCGACCAGACCCGCATCTCGTAGGTCAGCACGCAGCCCGGGTACTCGTAGGTCACCATGAGCGTGTCGGGCCACTCCTGATCGTCGTCGAAGTAGTACTTGCCGCCGCTGGCAAAGACGGCCCGGGGCAGGTCCGGGAGCTTCCCGCCCTTGGCCGCCACGGCCGCGCCGAGGACCCACCGTGCCACGTCGAGACGGTGCACGCCGTCGTTGCCCAGGTCGCCGGTGCCGTAGTCGAAGAACCATCGCCAGGTGCCGTGGAAGCGGCGGACGTTGAAGCGCCGCTTGGGGGCCGGGCCGAGCCAGAAGTCGTAGTCCACGCCCTTGGGCGGATCGCCGTCGGGCGGGTGCCCGATCGACCCCTGCCTCGAGCTCTCCCAGGCCTTGGCCAGGTGGACCCGGCCCAGCCCCCCCTTCGACACGTACGCCACGGCCGAAAGGAAGTGGGGGCTGCTGCGCGACTGGGTGCCGAGCTGGACGATCCGGCGGTGTCTTCGTGCCGCCGCCACCATAACCCGGCCTTCCAGGGCGTTGTGCGCGTCGGGCTTCTCCACGTACACGTCCTTGCCCGCCTGGCAGGCCAGGATCGTGGGGATGCCGTGCCAGTGGTCCGGGGTGCCGAGCACCAGCGCGTCGACGTTCTTGTCGTCCAGGGCGCGGCGGAAATCGGAAAGCGGCTCGGGCCGGCGGCCGGTCTGCCGGGCAACCGCCTCGACCTGGGCCCGGCGCACCGACTCGTCCACGTCGACGACGTACTTCACCGTCGCCTGGGGCAGGGAAGCGAAGGCGGCCAAGAGCACCCGGCCCCGCCCCCGCACGCCAACGACCGCCACGGTGATCCGCTCGTTGGCCGGCGGCTTGCCCTGCGCCGCCCAACCCGCGGCCACTCTTCCCATCGCGGCACCGCCTGCCGCTGCGGAACCCAGTAAGAACTGTCGCCGGTTCATAGGATCTCCTCCCGCGCCAGGTCGTAGCAGGCACACGCCGTGTGCCTGTTACCTGGGCATTAACCAAGTTGTTCCCGAGCGTACCCCAAACGCCGGCCGCGCACAAGCCTTGCCGCAGGCCGCGGCGATTCCTATACTGAGCGCGATGGCCCAGTCGCCGCAGGTTTTCCGCGTGCTGCCCAGGCAGGTCGACCAGACCCTGGGCGCGGCGCTGCGCCAGTGGCTTGCCGGGACCTCCTGGTCGCAGGCTCGCACACTGGTGCAGAGTCGCCGGGTGCAGGTCAACGGGAACCTGTGCGTCGACGCGGGCCGCCGCCTGTGCCTGACCGACGTGGTCAAGGTCCTGGCGCATCCGGCGGCCCCCCCGCCCGAGCCGAAGGACGTGCGCATCGCCTTTGTCGACGCCCACGTGGTGGTCGTCGAGAAGCCGGCGGGGATGACCTCCACGCGGCACTCGGAAGAGCGGCACTGGCCCGCCCGGCGCAGGCAGGTCCAGCCGACCCTCGACGAGCTGCTGCCGCAGGTCCTGGCGAAGAAGGAGCGGGGGAGACGTCGGCGCGTGGGCGTTCCGCCGCCGGTGCGGGCCGTGCACCGGCTGGATCGCGACACGAGCGGGCTGATGGTCTTCGCCCGCTCTGCCGCCGCCGAGCGCCATCTGGCCGGGCAGTTCCGCGCGCATGCGACGCACCGCCGCTACCTGGCAATCGTCCGGGGGGCGATATCCGCCCAGCGGATCGAGACCCGCTTCGTCCGAGATCGCGGCGACGGCCGTCGGGGCAGCACCACGTTGCCGGACGTCGGCAAGACGGCCGTCACCCACGTCCGGCCGCTCGAGCGGCTCGGCGGCTACACGCTCGTGGAATGCCGGCTGGAGACCGGCCGGACCCATCAGATCCGCATCCACCTGGCCGAGCGCGGGCACCCGGTCTGCGGCGAGAAGGTCTACCACCAGCCGCTGTTTGGGCCGGCTGAGGTCCACGAGAGCGGGGCCCCGCGACTGGCGCTCCACGCCGCCGAGCTGGGCTTCGAGCATCCGGTCACCGGCGAGCCCATGCGCTTCGAAATGCCCCTGCCGGATGATCTGGAAGAGTTTCTCAACCGGCTCCGCCGCGAGGCCGCGGGCGATGCAGAGGGAAGGAATTCACCACGGAGGCACGGAGGCCACAGAGCAAGACGAAAACGCAGAGAGAAAGGATGAGTGGACCATGAGCAAGAGAGAGACAATCATCGGTCGTCGGGGGCTTCTTCAGGGCGGGCTCTTGGCGATGGCGGCGGCGGCCGCAAGGAAAGTTGCCGCGGCCGAGGCCGAGCCGGCGGGCGGGGCTAAGCCGGAATCGGTCGGCCTGCGGGAAAAATTCTTCGGCTGCATCGCCGGGTGCCACGTCGGCTCGTCCATGGGCGCTGCCGTGGAAGGCTGGCCCTGGCAAAGGGTCGAGAAGGAGCACGGCACGCTCGATCGCCTCTTGCCCTACGAGCACTACGGCAACGGCTGGCGACGCCCGCCCGGAACCACCGAAGACGGAGTCGAGCGGCAGAAGCTGATGATCACCGCCATCCTCGAGAAGCAGGACCGGGTGTGCGCCGAGGACGTGCGCCGGATCTGGGTCCGCGACATCCGGCCCGACGCCCCGGGCAACGTCTCCGAGCCCTTCGAGGGCATGCTCCTCGCCATGGCCAAGACGTCGATTCCGGCCGCCGACGTCGGCAAGTATTGCGATTACGCCGGGCTGGTGTCGATGGCCCGCTCCTGCCACCCCCTGGGCCTGATCAACGCCGGCGACGTGGCCGGGGCTATCCACGACGTCCGCGAGGTCGGCCAGCTCTATCAGACCGCCAACAGCCGCGGTGTCCGCTGGGCCGAGGTCACGGCGATCGGCATTGCCGCCGCGACCTCGCCCGGGGCCACCGTCGAGAGCGTGCTGGAGGCCATCTTCGCCCACGCCGACAAGGGCGTTGCCGGCGAGATCCGCCGGGGACTCAAGCTCACCGCCGACTGCCGCGACTTCCGCGCCATGCGCACCCGCTTCGACGCCGTCTACAGCGGCCAGGGAATCGCCTACGCCCAGAGCTACGCCAACGAGGTGGTCACCAAGGCGGTCTGCGTGTTTTGCATGGTCCGCGGCAACGCCTTCGAGGCCCTTAAGGCCGCGGTGAACATGGGCCGCGACACCGACTGCCTGGCCTCCGTGGCCGGCGGCCTGTCCGGGTCGCTGACCGGCGGCGGCTCGATCCCAGCCGAGTTGATCCGCCAGGTCGACCAGTCCACCGCCCTGAACAAGTTCACCAACTCGAAGCGGACGCTGCGGGAGACCTCCGACGGCCTCTATCACGCCTTCCAGGCCCGGCTGAAGCGCCTGCGGGCCTACGCGGACAGGATGGAAACGGGCTGAGTGGCCCCTTCTTGAGAGGGGGGTTGCGGCTCGCCGTGGGAAAGCTATGCTTTCCTAGCCCCGTGGCGGGGCGAGTGTATGCCGGTTTCACCCCGACTCCGGCCGGGGGCGTCGCCGTACGCCTTACCGATCCAGCAGGCTTCTTTCCCAGCGAGGGCCGCCCATGTTGGCACGCCGTAAGACCATGTCAGGCAGGATTGCCCTATTTGTCCTGATTGCCGCCGCCACCGCGCTCGTCGCGACAGGTGATGCCCTGGCGGCCAAGACCTCTGAGCCAAAAATCGAGGTGCGGCAAGGGACCAGCCCGATCGCTCGAGGCGCTTACGCCTCCAGCGACGAATACCTCCGCGTGAAGGTCACCAGCCTCCAGCCGAAGAGTGAGGTCTGCCTGTTCATCGACGGGGAGCCATACGGGGTGGAGAAATCGCCCAAGAAACACAAAGACGCGGTCAAGTTCTCAGTCGATTGTTCTGTCGGACCCCACAAAGCGCAGGCCAGAGTGCGACATGGGCAGAAGGATCGCTGGTCCCCCATCGTCCAGTTCCACGTCGTGAACCGACCCCGCAAGCCGGAGGTGCTGGCCCTCATCTCCCATGAGCGGAGGTTCATGGCGTCGGAAAAGGGCTACTGGGTGGATGGGCCGCGGTTCGACGCGGAAGTCACCGTGCCGGACTTCGAGCGCGGCGATCGCGTCGTGGCTTACAAAGGCACGAGCCGCGACCCTATTGGGGAAGCGACTCTCGAAACCGAGCCTACTGCACGGATCTCCTTAGATTTGGGCCGCGACACGAAACGCCACTTCACGTTCCGGGTGTACCGGGGCGGGATCCGGGGGAAGCGTTCGGACGACATCAAGGTGCGTGTCCCGGAATCCTTGCCCACGGCGGCGATGCGAAGGCAACCCCTGCTCAGCGGGGCCTTCGCAGTGCTGCCGCAGGTCCGGGCCGTGCCGACCGGAGATGAAGCGGGCATTAACAAGCCGGCGGCACAGAAGCCGGAGAACCCGAAGGGCTTCACGTTCGACCGTCCTGCTCATTTCCCCCTTCCGGAGTTCGGCCGCGACGGCGAGCCCATCGACCACTTGGGATTGGTGATCTATGAGGGGATGCGCTTTGCCGTCGACAAGAAGGGGCACTACACCGTCCGCTTCCTGGCCAGCGCGCCGGCGATGCCGGTGGAGCTGCGCCTTCAGTTCTTCGTCGTCGACAAGGACAAATCCTGCTGGGTGACGCTGCCGCCGATCCGCCTGCCGGAGAAGAAGCCGGCCAAGGTCGAAGAGGGCGCGTACCTCGTCGAGCACGAAGGCTACTTGTCAAACTCTATCGGTAGTGCCGGTTATGCCGTCCAGCGTTGGGGCACGGCCCGGTTCGGCCACGGGCTCATCGACGGCCCATAGCTCTTGTGGCGTTCACGAGCGGGGCACTCCTGTTTTCGCTCCACCAGCGCCGGGGCAGACCCCAAGTGGAGCGGGGCTGTGTGAAGCTGGCAAAGGCAGCGAGACCTTCCGTTCTCATTCGGGCCCTACAAGCCGCTCTGCGGAAACGGAGTTTTAGTTCTTTTCCGGGCTTGCCGAGATTAGCGATAGTGAACTGAATTCGGGCCGTGCCGGTTCTTCCGCCCGTAGGGGCCAAGCCGTGGGCCCGACCCGCCAACCGCCCCCCCGGGCGGTTCCTCTTGCGACCAAGGACGGTCTCATGCGGCGACTCACTGTGCGGCAGGTGTTGGCGTGTCTGGTCTTCGGCGGCGCGGCTTCGTTGGTCCTGGGGAGCGTGTACTACCCTTCCGGCGCCCCCCAGGCCGCCCAGCGCCGGGCTGCGGCATCGGTTGACGATCGGTTCTCCTCCGACGGCGAACCGGGGCGACTATTGCCCATCGAAGCGGAGGGCCGGCGCACGGCCCGGCAGCGCGCCGCCGTCCATGGGGACCCCGAGGTCCGCCCGGCAAGCCACCTCGAGGAGTTGGTCGCGGCCGTCGCCACGTCGGCCGCCCCTGCGCAGACCGCGACCGACGTCAAGATCACCTACAAGAAGCCTGCGGGGAGCCAGGAGACCGTCGAGGTAACGGCGGACAATCGCCTGTTTCGCACCCGCGAAGGTTCGATCAAGATTGAGGGCAAGTACGCCGGCATCAAGTCCGAGGCCAACTCGATCGCTCTGTGGATGGACGACCTGTACCAGAAGTCGGTGGACCAGTTGAATGGGGGGGCCTGGAGTATCGCATTCACGGTCCCCGAGGGCCGGCACAGGCTTTTGATCCGCCCGGTCGTCAAGGGCGACCCCAACAAGCGCGTCCCGGAATACGCCCCGGTTGAACTCGAGGTTCGCGTGAAGTCGAGCCAAGTCCGCGTGGTCAGCGTCGACTCCACGGACCTGGATCTCTCCACGGGACCGTGTACCCTCCGCGTCAAGTTTGACACGAATGAGCTCGATGTGGCAACCTTCGCCGGGCATTTTGCCCTCGTCAAGCTGACAGCAACCGGACAGCCCCAAGGATCGTCCGAGCCCGTCACGGCAACGCTGAATGACCGAGAATCCGACACGGTCGACGTAGAGATCACGGAGACGCTGACGCCGAGCGTGTACCTCTTGACGATCAAGGGTGATTCGGGCGGGGTCAAGGACCTCTATGGGAATCTTCTCAAAGGAAACGATTCCCAGGACCGCAACTACGTAGAGAAGCTGTTGAAGCCGGTGCGGATGGACGTGCCGATGGAGGGGCGGGGGATCCGCGCCGCCACCGGGCCGTACGTGGAGTTCCCCGAATACACCGATCCCCGCCCGCCCACCAACGGCTTCAATCCCTCGGACAAGGTCGATACCCGCGTCGCCCGGCTGTACTACTTCCGCGACGCGCACCGGGTGGCGCAGATCATCAACCGCGAGGTGCACTCGTACAATCGCGCGGCGGTCGACGTGGGCCAGCAGCTTGCGGACAAGGCCCGCGCCGACGCCGACAGCGCCACCGACGCCCGCCGCCGCCAGGAGTTCCTCGCCGTCGAGGCGGCCAAGGCCACGCGCCGCGCCGAAGCCGAGCTGCGCCAGAACGAGCAGACCATGTTCCAGGCCCGCCAACAGCAGCTCGATGCCTCCCGCTACCTTCCCGACCAGATCAGGGACTTGGAGGCCAAGATCAAGACCGCGCCGGACGATGTCACGAAGGCGAAGTTAAACGCCGAGCTCGATGATCTGAAGAAACGGGCGGGACAAATCGACGGCCTGGTCGAGGCCACCGCGCAGCGGGTGCGGGACGCCGCGAGGGACGTGGAGGATCTGCGGGCCAAAGAGACAAAAGCCAGCGAGTCGCTGCTGACGGACCAGGCCAAGGAGGACCGGCTGCGCGAGGACCAGTTCCGCCGTGAGGTCGCCGCGGCGCATGCCGACCCGGATACCTATGTCCCAGGAAAAGTCAACTCCATCGATCCCGTGCGCCAGGTCTCGGTCTCGGTCATCGGCGAGGGGGTGATCCAGCTCCGAGGGCCCATGAAGGGGGTGAACGTCATCCGGATGATGATCAACCAGATCGACGCCCCGGTGGGCCAGGTCCGGGTGGGTATTCATACCGTCCAGATCAACGGCGAGCGCGGCGATCGCATGGAAAAGGTGGCCGACCGCGTGCAAAAGTACATCGACCACTCGCGGTTCCTGACCCTCCAGTCGGGCGAGATGCTCCGCAAGGCCGTGGCCAAGGTCGCCGCAATCAAGGCGATGGAGTGCAACGGGTCGAACGGCCCGGAGGGCCCGGGCGTCCAGGTCCCCTGCGTCTCCCAGGAGGAACGCGACCGGCGCTACCTCTACGCCTTCTTCGGCCGCGACTTCACCTGCGAGCTCGAGGCCATGGAGTCGGAGTTCCTCAAGACCGGCAACAAGCTGTTGTCGCTCCACTCGATGGACACCACCAGCCTGGCCTCGGCCCTGTTCGTGCTGGCGCTGGCCAAGAACGACGTGCGCAAGCAGATCCTCGACGAGTTCGAGAGCCTCTGCCGGGGCGAATTGCCGGCCGCCGAGCAGACCTTCTTCGAGGCGGGCTTCTCGGCCCCGGCCTGCAAGCTCGACAACTGGTTCTGCAAGGAGCGGTTCCAGCTTTTGGCCAACAACGCCCGGTTCCAGTCGCTCCGCGGCATGCTCGACGCCGACATCATGGGCCCCGACACGATCAGCCCCATCCAGCGCGAGTTCATCCGCCTCGCCCAGATCTTCAAGAGCCGGCTGATCGTCGAGCTCCAGTACAAGCAGCGGATCATGGAGCGGGCGGTCATCGAAGACCGGCTGGGCAACCGAATGCAAGAACTCCAGGAGGCCCGCGACCGCGAAAAGACGGCCAACCTCGCTTTGGCCACCGTACGGGAGGGCATGCACGACCAGCGAGGTGCGGTGAGTGAGGCAATCGCCGACATCGATACCGACGCGAGACAAAGGAGCATCGTCCGGACACGCGCTCCCGGCCCCCTCTACGAGGTGAAAGACCTGTGCCTCGATATCCTATCGGAGCTTGGGCGACCGGATCCCAGACTCGCTGAAGTCGTTAGGCTGTGGCGGAAGGTGAGAGAGATAGTCGACGGGAATAAGCAAGAGTTTGTCGCGTGCGCGGAAAAGATTTCCCAGGCAGACACGAAGTTCCGCGATCTTCTCAACCAGAACGTGAAGTACGAAGTGGCCAAGCAGAAGGCGGAGGAGGCGCGGCAGCCGCTGGACCACAAGAAGATGCTCGACATGCTGATCGACGAGGTCGAGGACAAGTACATCGAGCTCTTGGAGGGCACCCGGGCGCACACGGCGAACGTCGATGCGTACATCAAGCGGCTGGTCACGTCGCTGGACGACGATTTTAACACCCAGTTTTACTACCCGGCCTTCCGGCAGGTCCGCTCGGCCAGCCGGGCGTGGGACGTGACCCTCGGGCAGGTCGAGTACACGAGCATCCTGGCCAACAACCGGGAGTTTGCCAAGGTTTCACCCCAGGCGACCATGGAATTCGACCTGCCGAAGCGGGACATCCTCATCAACGAGGCCATGCAGGGGGCCAAGGCGATGATCGACACCTACGGGGCCCTGGTGCAGGACCCAAGCTTCCTGGCGCTCACGAAGATGGGGGCCGGCGCGCCCACGAGCAGCCCGCCGAAGTCGTACGGCGGGGATTTCGCCACGGTGCGCAACGTGCTCCCGGGGCTGCCGGGGTCGAGCGCGGAGAAGATGGTCAACCAGTCGAACCCGGGGAACCCGCCGCTCGGCGCGCCGCTGGAGGCCCTGATCCCCGACCCGGCCATCTACAAGTTCGAGACGGGCACCGGCTACGAGATCCGCCCGGTCATCCAGCCCGACGGCCAGGCCGTGGTCTTCCACCTCAACTACATGTACACGACGAACATCCGCGAGCCGGTTCGGGCCGACGAAAAGCACCTGGGCCGGGTCAAGCGGCACTTCATCGACACCGACGTCCAGCTTAGCAACTACGAGCT
>Ga0315290_10000204_pt1 | contig 36437 bp, 37 predicted proteins | sample YL17G12_0_MG_FD_203627 | JGI IMG/M metagenome (GOLD analysis project Ga0315290, IMG submission 203627) | Sediment microbial communities from Yellowstone Lake, YNP, Wyoming, USA - YL17G12_0 | ecosystem: Environmental > Aquatic > Freshwater > Lake > Sediment | place: USA: Wyoming | collected... | reverse complement strand
CTCTTGGCAAAGGACTCGATGCGCGCCAGATAAACCACGTCGTCGCGGTTCAGAAAGCGGCCGTCGTTCTTGGCGCGTTCCAGGTGGTAATGGCAGACGTAATTGGCGCGGCCCTTGAGCAACGCCACGGTAACCGGCGCCCGCAGTGCATTGCGCACCATCGGAATGTCGCGGTTGTAGAGTTGGTCCTGCAACGTCTTCGTGCCGGTGGAGACGATTACTTTGCCACCCTTGGACAGGGCTGGGGCCAGATAGGCGAACGTCTTCCCGGTTCCTGTGCCAGCCTCCGCGATGAGCACTGCGTTGCTCTCGATTGCCTGCGCGACCGCCCGCGCCATCTCCAGTTGCTGGGGGCGCAGACGGTAGCCGGGAATGGCGCCGGCAAGCGGGCCGGAATCGGCAAAGAACTGCTGCAGGTCAGTAATCAACATAGGGCGCATCTTAACGCGAGCCACGGATCCCGAAGTGCAACATCGACAAGATGGTCAGCCGGTTTGGCAATAGGTCCGTGCAAACGAGGCAAGCCCGGTATCATTGGCCCCTTCAAGTCATTCCAGTCGCGGCGGTGCCGCCGGACCCGCCTGCGGCGAGCTGCCTTATTTCGAGTTGCCGGTTACCGGAAAGGGTAAAGCATGAATCCGCTAGTGCCGCCGCCCGTCGTCGCGGCGATCGTCGGCGCGGTCATGTGGGCTCTGGACCGAAGGCTGGAACTTGGCAAGTTCGAGTCTGCACTGCAGGCCCCGGTTGCGGGTATTCTGCTCATTGTTGGCTTGCTATTGATGCTCTGCGCCGTTGCCTCCTTTGTTGCGGCCAGGACAACCATAAATCCACTCAGACCATCGCGTGCATCGAGTCTGGTTACGACGGGAATATTCAGGATTTCCAGGAACCCGATTTACCTGGGGGATCTTGTGCTGTTGGCCGCGCTTGCCGTGTGGCTTGGCAACGCCATCAGCGCCCTGCTGCTTGTCCCCTTTGTCGCGTATATCAATCGCTTTCAAATAATTCCAGAGGAACATGCACTGACAAAGCTGTTCGGCCCAAGCTATATCGCGTACTGCTCAAAAGTGAGGCGTTGGTTGTAGAGCAGGACAACTCGCGCAGGCCGACAGCCCTGACGCGCCGCGGCCTGAATTCGAACCGATGTCGTTCGAGCTCGGAATCCTGGTGCTTGCGCCGGCATTCGCGAACCAGCTGGCGCGCCACCGGCAATGCTGCGCAACGCCTCCATCGGGTCGGCCACGCTGAAGCGCATTGCTCGAACGGTCCGGATAGCGGGATCGCACTTGGGCTGCGGAACTATGTTGCGCTGGCCCTTTTTTTTCTGCCGGGCGGCACCATATCCGATAATCATGATGCTCTCGATCAGGAACGCACGATGAATGACGCTCTGCATATCGTCTGCCCGCACTGCCAAACCACGAATCGTGTGCCCGCCGAGCGCACCGGCGCAGGACCACGCTGCGGCAAATGCCACCATGTCCTTTTCGACGGCCATCCGGTCGAGTTGGATGAAGCCGGCTTCGAGCGTCATATCGCGGGCAATGACCTTCCGGTGCTGGTCGATTTCTGGGCGCCCTGGTGTGGACCGTGCCGGTCGATGGCCCCCGAATTCGAAAAGGCCGCCGCATTGCTCGAACCGAAAGCCCGCCTGGCGAAGGTCAATACGGAAGCGGCGCAAAATCTCGCGCAGCGCTTCGATATCCGCAGCATTCCGACCATGGCGCTGTTTCGCGGCGGGCGCGAGATTGCACGCCAGTCGGGCGCCATGAGCGCAACGGCGATTGCAAGCTGGGTGCGCGCAAACGCCTGAGACCGCGATTCAGCGTAATGGTCGAGGCGCACGTGATGAGCCCTGCGTTCTCCGGTAGAGTGTGCGCCTATCCACATCAGACGGGACTTGAGCATGCCACTGCGCCACTGGGAACGACACCGCACTGATCGCATCGGCTGGCTGCGCGCGGCGGTACTTGGCGCGAACGACGGCATCGTTTCCACGGCGAGTCTGGTGCTGGGTGTTGCCGCCGCGCACGCGACTCACGCCAATGTAATGGTTGCGGGGATCGCCGGGTTGGTAGCCGGCGCCATGTCGATGGCTGCCGGCGAGTATGTCTCCGTCCACTCACAAGCGGACACCGAACAGGCCGATCTCGAGCGCGAACGCAAGGAACTCCAGGCGGACGACCAGGGCGAGCGCCACGAACTTGCGGCGATCTATGTCGGGCGCGGTCTCGATCCGGCACTGGCGAAGCAAGTCGCCGATCAACTCATGGCACACGATGCGCTCGGCGCCCACGCCCGCGACGAACTTGGCATCACCGAGACCCTGAGCGCGCGGCCGCTGCAGGCCGCATTCGCGTCGGCCGGCAGCTTCTCGGTAGGCGCAGCCCTGCCACTTCTGGTCACAGCCGTTGCCGCGGACGCGAGCCTGATCCCCATCGTTGCCGCAACGTCACTGGTGTTCCTCGCCCTGCTTGGCGCGCTGGCCGCGCGCGCGGGCGGCGCCGGCATGGCCGTCGGCGCCCTGCGCGTCACCTTCTGGGGCGCTCTCGCCATGGGGTTGACCGCCGCTGTCGGCGCTCTGTTCGGGGCCGTTGCGTAAGACGCCAGGGCTGGCATTCGCGCAAGAATCGGGAGACAAACAATGCTCGAGCTCAGACCCACCTGTGAACACTGCGACAAGAAACTGCCGCCCGAATCGCTCGAAGCGATGATCTGCAGTTTCGAATGCACGTTCTGCAACACGTGCGCGCGAGACCTGTTCGGAAACGTCTGCCCGAATTGTGGTGGCGGATTCTGCTCGCGCCCGATTCGGCCGGCGCGGAACTGGAAAGGCGACAACTTCCTCGGCAAATATCCGGCGAGTGCAACCGTGAAGCACCGGCGCGTCGATGCGCACGCGCATAAGGAATTGGCCGCAAAAGTCGCATCGCTCCCGCCCGAACAGCGCTGACGGCATGGCCTGCCTCACGCAGCGCTGCGCCGCGGGACTAGCGCCAGATCCGCCATGCCCGAGGTCAATCCCGATGAGCAGCAACAGTAGTCCTTCTTCACCGCTGATGATTCTCGTGGCCGGACCCTACCGGTCCGGGACGAACGACGATCCCGTGCTGATCGCCGGAAATGCCCGCGCGATGACCGAAGATATTCCCGCTGTTCTCTGAGCGAACCCCAATCATTGACATAATCGCGGGCATGACCGACATGAAAAACGCCGACTGGTACTTCGACTTCATCTCGCCCTACGCCTACTTCGGGTTTATCCGTCTCGAGCGGCTCTCGCCCAGGCTGGATATCCGTTACCGTCCCGTGCTGTTTGCGGGGCTGCTCAAGCACTGGGGTCAGAAAGGACCGGCGGAGATTCCCGCCAAGCGGGTTTGGACTTACCGCTGGTGCACCTGGTGGGCCGCGCAACAAGGCATTGCGTTTCGCTGCCCCGCTGTTCATCCCTTCAACCCCCTGCCCTTTCTGCGGCTCGGCATCGCCGCAGGCAATACGCCGCGGGCCATCCGCCGGATCTTCGAAGCAGTCTGGACGACGGGCGCGGACCCCGCAGATGAACGGACGTTCCGCGAACTCGCGCGTTCGCTGGATGTCGATCCCCGGCGCGTCGGCGAGCAGGCAATCAAGGACGCGTTGCGAGTGGAAACCGATCAGGCCGTGGCGCGCGGCGTATTCGGGGTGCCGACGCTCATCGTGGACGATGAATTGTTCTGGGGCGCCGACGCCATGGATTTCATCGAGGCCTATCTTGCCGACCCCGGCATTATCGCCACGCAGGAAATGAGGCGCGCGAAAGCGCTGCCCGTCGGCGCAACCCGCAAGCGGGATTGATCCGATACCGACCCAAGGCACACAGCGCACGCCGCCGATTCAAGGCTATTGAGCGTTTCGTAATTGATGAAAGTTTGAACGCTCAATCCCTCACCCCAGCCCTCTCCCGGAGGGAGAGGGTGAGGGTTGATTTAATTCACTGTCGTGAATTAGGGAAAGATCAATAAACGCACGCTTCGGCGACTGGCGTCCGACTCCCTTGTGTCCCGGGCGAACGAAGAACACCGTGCACCGTGGCTAGGGTTCGGTTTGCTGGCGCGCGTACTCCCGGCGCTTCATCTGCAGATAGTCGTTCAGTTCGATATCGTGCAACTGACGCGGATAGCGCTCCACCGCGGCATACCAGTCCCGCATGCGTTTTTCGAGCTGCGCCGATGGCGGCGCCGGCAACGCACCCAGGTAGGCTTCGATCGCCAGGAAATAGCGCATGGTGTTGCGTTCGACCAGGCCGCGCAGGCCGTCGATATAGATCACCTGCCCGTCGCTGCGTTGACCCGTAACAGTGAATCCCACTTTCTTGCTTCCAGCCGTGGCCAGATAGGCGTGCATTGCCAGCTTCGCCGCGATACCGTAGGCGTAGGAATACGCCAGATGGACGAAGGTCTGCCCTCTATTCAGAGGAATTGCCTCGAGCACGATGAAATAGTTGCGAGTGCCGAACGGGCCCTTGGCCGCGTCCATAACCACCGCCAGATGATCCGGCAAGACCGCGGTCGCGCGATACGAAAATTCCACGCGAAAGCTTTGCGCGATCGGCTGTTCGGCCTTCCTGCCGATATTGACCTTGACAACCGTCCGCGCACCCGCCGCAGATGCCCGGCAGTACTTCGTGTTCACGTGCAGGATCAGGATGTCACACCAGTGGGCGGGTTCCTTCAGCGCCGACTGCACGGTGGCAAAGGGCTCTTGGATCAGCGCATAGAGATCGCCCTTGACCTCCCCGGAATTTTCGCTGGAATCGAGATACAACGGCTTCTGGAATAGGTTGTTTTCGAGCTTGCCGCTCAGTTCGGTGTATTTCGCGAGAAGAACCGTCACCGGAGTTGCCTGGGCGCTACCCGAGCGAACCACGCTCGCTCCCGCACAGACAAGCAGTACGATCGCAAGCGCAGACAGCCGGTGCGCATGTCCGCAAGATCGACTCCTGCGCACGCGGCCGCCTTGCACACAGGCAGGGGCTGCGCCCGCGACCGGGCGCCGCGGATCGATCGCGGAATCGCCGCGCCGACGGATCAAGCCTTCGGGATACAAGGCGGCAGGTTCCATGGATAGTCGCCCACGCAGCCCGGCATGATCGACGCCGACGACGTCGATGAAGTCCTGCTGGTATGCCGCAAACGCCCAGGCCTGACCGATCAGGTATTCCTGATGACCTTGCGGTAAGTCATTTCAATGTTCAGGCCGATGCGGTCGCGGTACTGGCCGAGCGGATGCTTCGACATCCCCTGTTCGTATTTTCCGGCAAGCAGATCGGGCAGCGTCCTTTTCATTTCGTCGAGACTGGCGCCCTCCGCGTTCGCCTTCTTAACCGCCGCGACCAGGTCTGTCAGATAGCCCCGGAAGAAGGTCAGATGCCGCTTCGGCATCACGCCGCCGTGGCCGGGAATGATCTGCGTGAAATCGAATTTCTCCAGCGCATCGAGCGTGCGCACCCAGTCCTCGGGATAACCGTCGTTCATGAACGGCATCCAGTCGATCAGCGCGTCGCCGGTTGCCACCACCTTTTCCTTTGGCAGGTGAATGAACACATCGCCGTCGGTGTGACCGCGTCCCAGCAGCAGGATCTGGATTTCGCGGTCGCCCACGTTCAGCGTGACCGTCTGATCGAAGGTCCGGGTCGGCAGCGCCGGTTTCATCTGCCGCAGTTCTTCCAGGTAGGCCTCGGCCTGCCGCAGGTTCGCTTCGAGCCGGGCCTTCTGCGCGCGCTCGGTCGCTGACGCAAGCGCGTTGCCGAGCTGTTCGATTTCCTTCGGCACCAGTTGCAGTTGCTTCTCGATGTATGAAATGCCGCCCGACCCGGCATCCGGCAGCGTCAGATTCTCGCGCGTGCGCTCGGACGTAATGATTTCGAGCCCGGGGAACGCCTCCGCGTAGACCTGATTTCCCTGCCAGTGATCCCAGTGGAAATGCGTGTTGATGATTCGCTTGATCGGTTGCTTCGTGAGCGACTGGATCTCGCGATAAAGAGCGAAGGCCGCCGACGGCTTCGAGTGGGAATCCACCACGACGACGCCGTCATTGGTGAGAATCACCGCGGCGTTCGAATTGACCTTGTAGCGCGGCGCCGCAATCGCTGCGTAAATGCCGTCCGCCACCGGCCTGAGCTCGAACAATTCCTTGTCGGCGGTGCTTGCATCGGCCGCCATTGCACAGCAGGGGTCAAAATGATCGAGCGTCTGCACCGCGGCCACAGCCGCTCCCGACTTGATCAGAAAATCACGTCGCGTCCACGAAGAATTCATGATCTTCCCCCTCCAGTTTGTCGTTGCAGCGCATCTGCCGGCCCGCGAACCGGCCGGTCCTCATGAGAACCAGCTTACAGCAATCCGGCTATCATTGCGGGCTCGACAACGACGCGGCGTGCCCGGCGAAAGGCACCATGAATGTAGATTCCATCGACCATCTGGTTCTGACCGTGAAAGACATCGATGCGGCCTGCGCGTTCTACGGCAAGGCGCTAGGCATGAAGGTGGTCACTTTCGGCGAGGGCCGCAAGGCACTGGCCTTTGGATCGCAGAAGATCAACCTGCACCAGCAGGGAAAGGAATTCGAGCCGAAGGCGCATCGTCCGACGCCGGGATCCGGCGACCTCTGCCTGATCACGTCAATGGCGCTGCCGGAAGTCATGGCGCATCTGGAAGCCTGCGGCGTGGCATTGATCGAAGGGCCGGTGAAGCGTACCGGTGCGGTGGGAACGCTGCTATCGGTCTATTTCCGCGATCCGGACCTGAATCTGATCGAGGTTTCCAACCACGTCGCCTAAGTTCGATTGACGGGAGACGGCGGCTTTGGTCTGATGTGCCTCCTCATCCTCATGGAGCATCCGCAAGCGTGTTTGCACGAATCAACTTCCTTTTGGGCCTCGGCCTGCTGATCCAGATTACGTTCTACTTTGCAGGCGTCTACCTGCTGATCCCGCCGCTGTCGGCGCTCGCGCCGGACTGGGTCAAACCCGCGGCCGGCATTGCCATCCTGGCTGCGGCGGGCGTGACGGTACAATTGCTTTCGATGGCCATGAGCAGCCTGCGCGGCATCGCGCTCTATCGCAAGGGCGAACATCCGGGCGTTCTTGCCTTCACTAGCCAGACGGCCTTTATTTTTGGCCATGTCTGTACGATCTACGCGGCGACCGGTCTGCTCATTCGCGGCGAGCCGATCGCCGATGCGCAGTTGCTGATTATCGCGGCGCTGTATATCGCAGGTGCGGCACTGGCCATTTTGGAGTGGCGACAGCGCACGCTCGCCCGTTCCTGATGTCTTTGCCGCATAGCAACTGCCCGCAATGCAGCGTGGCGAAAAATCCGCGGCGCATCCGGACCCTCGGCCACTCGACCTTGCCTGTCGCGCAACTCATCGCGCTGCGGCGAGCGCATGGCATCGAACTGCCGGCGGACGTCAGGCGGTTTGCTTCCTCACGCCGCCTCCGCAGCCAATCGCGAAGCCTTGCCCGGGACGATCACGGCCCTCGGGATCGATGATCTGCATTCTTTGTGGAAACGACTCTTGGCAAGAACAAGAACATGACTCGCTGTCATTGGGCCGAAAACGGCGGCCCGCTCTATGCTGATTACCACGACGAAGAGTGGGGCGTGCCACAGCACGACGACCGCGTGCTGTTCGAATTCCTGATCCTGGAAGGCGCGCAGGCCGGTCTGTCCTGGTCCACCATCCTCAACAAGCGCGAAACCTATCGCAAGGCATTCGGCCTCTTCGATGTGCGCAAGGTCGCGCGCTACGACAAGACCAGAATCGCCACCCTGCTGAAAGATCCGGGCATCGTGCGCAATCGGCTGAAAGTCGAGTCAGCGGTTACGAATGCCCGTGCCTATCTCGAGGTGCAGAAGGAATTCGGCACCTTCGACGCCTACATCTGGCAATTCGTCGGCGGCAAGCCGATTCAAAACTCCTGGAAAGCCATGAAGCAAGTACCGGCCAGCACCAGTGAATCCGACGCGATGAGCAAGGACCTCAAGCACCGAGGCTTTAAGTTCGTCGGCACGACGATCATCTACGCGTTCATGCAGGCCACCGGCATGGTGAACGATCATACGATCGACTGCTTCCGCTGGAAGCAGTTGCAGCGGTGAGGGGTGAGGGACGACGGCCACGGGACGAGGGAAAGCCAAAACGATGAAACCGGAAAAGAACTACACCCTATCCGAGGACGCGCGGCGGGTGAGCATTGCGGACGCGCTCGATGCCGTATCGAAAATCAAAGACGGCCTGCCTTCGGCGGCGGTATTCGAACACGGCACGCTCCAGGTCAAGATGTATCGCCCGGCTGGACAGGACGCGCAGAAGCCTCATACTCGCGACGAGCTCTACGTCATCGCCTGCGGATGGGGCTGGTTTGTGAATGGTGCCAACCGGCACCCGTTCCAGACCGGCGACGTCCTCTTCGTTCCCGCTGGCGTGCTTCACCGTTTCGAGGAATTCACCGACGATTTTTGCGTCTGGGTTATGTTCTACGGTCCCGAGGGCGGGGAGCAGGCGGACTGAGGACTGAGAACAAAAAGTCATGAAAACAACGCAGCATCAAACTCTGATTGTCGATCAGTTCACGCGGCAAGCCCTCCCGTTCTCCACTGCGAAGACCATCGCCGACGAGAAAGCGCTGCAGTTGCTGATCGATTCCGCCGAGGCGGGACCGCACGATACGGTGCTCGACGTCGCTTGCGGCGGCGGCAACGTCGTGTGCGCATTCGCGCGGATGGTGCGGCACGCGACAGGCATCGATATGACCCCGGCCATGCTGGAGCGTGCCCGCTTGGTGGCACGGGAAAAATCCCTTTCCAACGTGAGCTGGGATCTGGGCGAGGCGACTTCCCTGCCCTATGCCGATGCCTCTTTCACGATTGTCGTCACGCGTTTCAGCTTCCACCATTTCATCGAACCGCTCGCCGTTCTGAAAGAGATGGTCCGGGTCTGCGCGTCGGGCGGGCGCGTGCTGGTCGCCGACATGCACACCTCCACCGATTCCGCCAAGGGCGCCGAATTCAACCGCATGGAGTTGCTGCGCGATCCCTCCCATGTGCGCGCGCTGCCGGTGGCCGAACTGAAGGCGTTGTTTCCCGCCGTCGGGCTGCCCGAAGCGAGGATCACGTTCTATGAATTGCGCGACGATCTGGAAAAACTGCTGGGCCGCTCGTTTCCCAATCCCGGCGACGACGACAAGATCCGCGAGGTCTTCGGAATATCTGCTCACGATGATCGGCTCGGCATTCCGATCCGGCTCGATGGCACCCATGTCCACTATGCGTACCCGGTCGCCGTGCTGAGCGCAACCCGTCTCTGACCGCAGAGTCGCGTTTGGCACAGGACAGTTCAAAGGCCGATTTCTGGGAGAGTCGCTACCGCGACAACGTCATTCCATGGGATGCCGGCAAGGTTCCCACCTCACTGCAGGAGTACGCGCGAAAGCTTTCGCCCGGAATCCGCGTCCTGATTCCTGGTTGCGGATCGGCATACGAAGCCGCTCACCTGGCGGGCCAAGGCATCGACGTCCTGGCGATCGACTTCAGCCCGGCCGCTGTCGAAGCGGCTCGAAAGAATCTCGCCGGCTTCGAACACGTTCTGCGGTTTGCCGATTTCTTCGATTTCGACTATGGCAAACCTTACGATGTGATCTACGAGCGGGCTTTCCTGTGCGCCCTGCCGCGGAGAATCTGGCCGCAGTACGCACCGCGAACGGCGCAAATTCTCCGGCCGGGAGGCGAGCTGGCCGGATTCTTTTTCCTCCGGGAAACCGAACGCGGTCCACCTTTCGGCATGACACTCGCTTCACTGCACGTGCTGCTCGACCCCCACTTCGCGTTGATCGAAGACAAGGCCGTAACCGATTCCATCCCGGTGTTCCAGGGCGCCGAGCGCTGGCAGGTTTGGCGCCGGCGCTGATTGCCACGGTCAAAAGCAAACCTCGACGCAGAGGCGAATCCGCGGTGCAGGCGTCAGCGGCTCCGCAATGAAGCAAGCTGGCGCCCATGCCAGCGAGCCAAGAGGAGTTGCGACGCGATCGCGCCGCACAGCGCCATGAACATATCCCACTGCGTGTCCCAGACGTCGCCTTGCGTCGCAAGAAAGTCGTCGGCCGCGGTGCCCGAAGAGACCGCCACCCACCACTCGATGAATTCGTAGAATGCGGAGATCGCCAGGCAGACGCAGGTGACGATGAAGAACAGCCAGTCCCGCCCGTTGACGATCTTATTTCGCAAAAACACCTCGCGAGCAATGATCGCCGGCACGAAGCCTTGCATGACATGCCCGAGCCGGTCGTAGTAATTGCGTGCCAGTCCGAACTCGTCGCGCAGCCAGTTGAACAGCGGCATCTCTGCGTAGGTCCAGTGCCCGCCGAGGATCAGCACCAGCGCATGCAGCCAGATCAGGCAGTAGACCAGCATCGTCAGCTTGACCTTCGGATAGATCGCAACCAGCACGATCACGCCGATGATCGCCGGAAAGACTTCCAGGTTCCAGATGAAATAACTCCTGGGATGGATCGCGGACCACAAAAGGATCAGCAGAAATGTTCCAAGTAGCGCGAGGTGCCAGTGTTTCGGCGTCACCGGATGGATCCTCCATTGTTCGTGACGGCGTGACGGTCGTGACGACGTGACGGGCGTGACGGTCGTGACGGCGTGACGACGTGTCTCTTCAGGGACAAGTGCTTCGCCTTAACGAACGTGACGACGCAAGATCAATAGAACATGATGCAAGGCGGCGTTGAGTGGTGATTTTCACACCGTCACGCCGTCACGTCGTCACGATCGTCACGTTGTCACGCCGTCACGACCGTCACGACCGTCACGACCGTCTCGCCGTCACGACCGTCACGGCACTTGCTCCACCTTCAGAAAAACCTTCCTGTCATCGGAAACGCTGCCGCTGCGCCGGGAAATCGTGCCGCCCTGCGTCTGCACGCGGCTTTGATCGACGCCGCCGATATCGATCCATTCGCCCAGTCTGCCCGACACAACGGTATCGATACGCTGCAGATCGAAAGTTTGCGAGTAGGGATCTGCGAGGCTATCGCGGCGCGAACTGATCTCGAGCGTAACGCGGTCGCCGTTGACGCGCGGCCTGACGCGAAAGCCGGTATCCGCGTCCCGGTACTCCACCGATTGGGCAATCTGCGTCCCCCACGGCGTCTGGACTACGCTGAAGTAGGGTATCGGAACCGATTGCCCGATGCGGATGAACGCTTCGTTGCCCTCCAGCACCTGCACGCTCTGCACACCGCGATCGGTGGCAGCGGACTGCGAACTGAGCACCCGCGCGCGCGCGACGTTGTCGCCTTGGCGCGCCTGCGCGGTCGCACCCAGCGTGCTGCGGTTGCCCGGCACGGTCACGCGCGCGCCATCGGTGCCGATGCTGCCGGAGACCTCCGCTTCGGAAGCGAGGCCGGTGCCGACCGCTTCCTGGCGCACGGTGATCATCAGCCGCTTCGGCATGGAATCGACTGCCTCGATGACCTTGCGCAGTTCCGCAAGGTTCTGCGGCGTCGTGCGCACGATCACGCGGTTCTGCAACGCACTGATGGTGCCGCCGGGCGCCAGCAATGGCTTGAGCATGGGCACGATCTGCTCGGCGCTGCGGTATTTCAGATCGATGACTTCGAGGACGCTCTGCTGCGCCTGCAGGTGTGCGGTGACGCCGAAGAAGAACAGCGCGAGCAACACGCGCGACGCTACTGTCTTTGCCCTTTTCCCTTTCCCCTTTGCGCTCATCGCATCCTCCACTCCCGCGGCAATTCGCGGCTCGCCGGATCCTGCCGGTAAAACTGCGCGAGCTGCGCATAGACCGGCGGATAAACCGCCCGGACAATGTCCGGAATTTCGAAGAAAGCTTCGCTGACGACAGCGAAGAATTCCCCCGGCGACTCGGTCGCGTAGGGATCGATGTCCGTATGTTGCCCCGCTTTCACCCGCCTGCAAAGGTCTTTGTAGGCGTCGCCGAAGGTCTGCGACCATGCCTGGCGATTCATTCCGGCATGTAACGGCGGAAAGCCATTGGCTTCGCCGTTGAGCATGTCGAGCTTGTGCGCAAACTCGTGGATGACCACATTCATGCCGTCCATGTCGCCCGCATGTTCCACATCCGCCCACGACAGAATGACCGGGCCGCGCAACCAGGCCTGCCCGGCATAGGAGGTTTCGTCGATTTGGACAAGACCATCCCGGTTGCGAAATTCATGCCCCGATACAAATTCGTCGGGATAGACGATAACCTCAACCCAGCCATCGTAGTGCTCGATGCCCAGCTCGAGCACCAGGATGCAGGCCTGGACGGCGACGCCGAGTTTCATTTCCTGATTGAGCTGCAGGCCGCCGGCCGCCGAAATCTGCTTGTCGTGCATGAACAGAATAGCCAGATCCCTCAGCCGCGCGCGCTCGTCATCGCTCAGGCGCGCCACGAAGGCAAAACGCTCACTCACGCGGCGCCACGTCGCGTCGTCCAGATCGGACTTGTCTAGGATGCGCCGCCGGCGCCATTGCCTGAAGCCGAACATGCTGTGCGGCTGTCGATCAGGACTGCGGCTCGTCGTGCATTGCCTCGTCATCCTGCGCAGCATCCAGCAACGATTCTTCCAGGCTGCGGACCTGTGCCGGCTGATCCAGTTCCACGCTTTCGATCCGGCTGAAGCGGCGCGTCAGCTTGTCGCCCGTTATGCGCAGCTTCTCCGTATCTTCGTGCGCCTGACGAATATGATCCGCCAGCTTTCCGAGGCGTTGGTCGAACAGATTGAAATCCTTGCCAAGCTTGCCAAGCTCGTCCTTGATGATGTGCACCTGTTCGCGGGTGGCGACGTCCTTCATGACTGCGCGAGCGGTATTCAGGACAGCCATCAGCGTGGTCGGCGATACGATCCAGACGCGCCGCTGCATGGCGAAATCCACCACTTCGGGATGATGGCCATGGATTTCCGCAAACACCGCCTCGGCCGGCACGAACATGACCGCGCCATCGGATGTCTCGCCCGGGATAATGTACTTGGCGGCGATGTCCTCGACGTGTTTTTTGACGTCCGCGCGGAACTGCCGTTGCGCAACCGCCCGATCACCCTCCGCCGCGCCGATTTCAAACATCCGATGATAGTTCTCCATTGGAAACTTGGAGTCGACCGCAACCATTCCGGTCGGCTCGGGCAGTTTGAGCACGCAGTCGGCACGAACATCCCTGCCCTCCCGATCCTTGCCCTTGAATGTGTATTGAAATTCGAACGCGATTTCCGGAAGGATGTTGCGCACCAGGTTTTCCAGTTGCACCTCGCCGAAGGCGCCGCGCGAGCGCTTGTCGCCGAGCAGTTCCTGCAGGCTCACGACATTGCTGGTGAGTCCGTCGATTTTTTTCTGCGCCTCGTCGATGGTAGCCAGCCGCGCCATTACGCTGACGAAGGTCTCGTTGGTTTTCTTGAAGCCTGCTTCCAGACGCTCGCTGACTTTTCCGCTGATCTGCTCGAGCCGGGAGTCAGTGGTCTTCGACAGCTGTTCCATGGACGCCGAGAGTTGCGCCGAGGCATTGCGCATGGTGGTCTGAATCAGCTCTTGCTCCGCCCGGTTCTGCACCGCCAGCGTCTCCAGGATGCGCCTCAGCACTTCGGTGCGCAACAGGTCGTGCTTGGCCTGCAGCTCCGCGCTCAATTCGGCCAGCTTCAGCGTGGTCGTTTCGCGCGTGGCGGAGAGTTCCTCGACTTGCCTGACTTGCAGGGCGCCGACCGTGCTGCGCGTCTGCGTGAGTTCCTGCATGATGGTATTGCGCAGACGCTCGAACAATTCGCTCTGCGCCGCGCTCAGGCGATCGCCCAGGCTGTTAAGGCCGGCATTGAGGTCCTTGATCATCCCCATGTGCTTTTGCTCCAGCACACGCGCAAGCGATTCGGGATGACTCACCTGACGGCGCGCCATGCCGACCACCATGGAGATCAGGACGACAACCGCAACGAGCGTCGCGGCGGAAAGGATCAAAGCAAGGGGGAGTTCGGGCATCGGATGAGTATAAACCAAGCACCACCCTCTCTCGCCACCCCCCACCCCCCACCCCCTCTCCCCCTCTCCCCAGCCCTCTCCCGCCAGGGGAGAGGGAGCTTCCATTTCCCCAAAAAAATAGCGGGCGGCCACTTGGTCGCCCGCTTCTCTTCTATGACTCCCTCTCCCCTGGCGGGAGAGGGCTGGGGAGAGGGGGAGAGGGGGTGGGGAGAGGGGGTGGGCTACGCCGCAGCCGTCGTGGTATCCCGCGACGCGCGCCTGCGCTCATGCTCCTTCAGATGACGCTTGCGGATGCGAATCGATTTCGGCGTGATCTCGACGAGTTCGTCGTCGGCGATGAATTCCACCGCTTTTTCCAGCGTCAGTTCGATCGGCGGCACCAGGCGCACGGCCTCGTCGGTGCCGGAGGCGCGCACGTTGGTGAGCTGCTTACCCTTGATCGGGTTGACGACCAGGTCGTTGTCGCGCGAATGGATGCCGATCACCATGCCTTCATACAGCGCATCGCCGGGCGAGACGAACATGCGGCCACGCTCCTGCAGCTTCCACAAGGCGTAGGCCACCGCCTCGCCGTTGTCCTGCGAAATCAGCACGCCATTGCGGCGTTCTTCCATGTCGCCTTTGACCGGGCCGTAGTCGTCGAAGATATGACTGGCGAGTCCGGTGCCGCGCGTGATGTTGAGAAACTCGCCCTGGAAACCGATCAGCCCGCGCGCCGGAATGCGGTAATCGAGCCGGGTGCGGCCCTTGCCGTCGGCCTGCATGTCCTGCAGGTCGCCGCGGCGGCGGCCAAGTTCTTCCATCACGGCGCCCTGATGGCCATCCTCGACGTCGACGCTCAGCAGCTCGTACGGCTCTTCTTTCACGCCATTCACGGTTCTCATCACCACGCGCGGGCGGCCGACGGCCAGTTCGTAACCTTCGCGGCGCATGTTCTCCAGCAGGATCGTCAGATGCAGCTCGCCGCGACCGGATACGACGAAGGTGTCCGAATCGGCGGTGAACTCGACTTTCAGCGCGACATTCGATTGCAGTTCACGTTCCAGGCGTTCGCGGATCTGGCGGCTGGTGACGTACTTGCCGTCGCGTCCGGCCAGCGGCGACGTATTGACCAGGAAATTCATCGTCAGCGTGGGCTCGTCGACTTTCAGCAGCGGCAAGCCTTCGGGCTTGGCGGGATCGCAGAGGGTGACGCCGATGGCCACTTCTTCGATGCCGTTGACCAGCACGATGTCCCCCGCTTGGGCTTCCTCGACCACCGTGCGCTCGAGGCCCTTGAACACCAGCACCTGATTGACCTTGGCCATCTTCGGCTCGCCATCCGGGCCGTGCATGACGGCAACCTGCTGGCCGGAGCGAATGCGTCCGTGCGCGACCCGGCCGATGCCGATGCGACCGACGAAGCTGGAGTAGTCGAGCGAACAGATCTGCAATTGCAGCGGCGCATCCGGATCGGCATCGCGAACGGGCACATGCTTCAGGATCGCGTCGAACAGGGGACGCAAATCCGTGCTGGGTTGGGCCAGGTCGAGCGTCGCATAACCGTTGAGGGCGGAAGCGTACACAACCGGAAAATCGAGTTGCTCCTCGCTCGCGCCGAGCTTATCGAACAGATCGAAAGTCTGGTTCACGACCCAATCGGCACGCGCGCCGGGACGATCCACTTTATTGACCACGACGATGGGCTTGAGCCCCAGCGCCAGCGCCTTGCGGGTGACAAAGCGGGTTTGCGGCATCGGCCCTTCCACCGCATCGACCAGCAGCAATACGCTGTCCACCATGGACAGCACGCGCTCCACCTCGCCGCCGAAATCGGCGTGGCCGGGTGTATCGACGATGTTGATGTGAGTGCCTTGGTACTGGACCGCGCAATTCTTCGCCAGGATGGTGATGCCGCGTTCCCTTTCCAGCTCGTTGGAATCCATGACGCGTTCGGTCATGTGTTGGTGCGCCGCGAAGGTGCCCGACTGACGCAGCAGCTTGTCGACCAGCGTGGTCTTGCCGTGGTCGACGTGGGCAATGATGGCGATGTTGCGGACGTTGCGGGTCATAGGTGAATGCAGTGCAGCAAAAGGTCGCGCAGTGTACCACAGCGACGGTTGCAATTCATTGAATTTCCGCATAATGCTTTTGTCGGTCCGCGATGCACAAAAAGACCGCTTGAAAGTGACGCGGCCCTACCTCTCCATCACCGGGACCGATGAGTGCATCACGGTTTCCGTCAGCCACCTGGTCAATGTCGAAATGCGCGTGCTATGCGGCGATGTAAGCTGGCGTGACGGAGGACCGGTGAAACGTCAAAAGGCAGGGACGAGGCACGAGGTGCGAGGCTCTCGCGCTTGAGTGCCTTTAAGGCCTTGCTCAACCCTCGGGCCTCGTGCCTAGCGCCTCGCTACGAAGTAGCGCGAAAAACCTGCATCGGCGGCGTCCGCAGCACCCTTGCGGTTCCGAACAGCCCGGCCACGGTGACGCCGGCGGCGCCGATCAGCATTCCCGCCAGCCACACCCACGGATTGATCGCGTACGCCAGGTTCAATACCCTGTCGGCCAGCACGTAGCCTATCGCGGTGGCGCCGACTGCGGCGAGCAATCCCGCCAGCGCGCCGATCAACGCAAATTCGGCAGCCAGGACCGCGCGCAACTGGCGGCCCGATGCGCCCAGCGTGCGCATCACGGCGGCGTCGAATTCACGTTCGTCGTGCGTGCTGCCGAGCGCGGCGAACAGCACCAGCAATCCGGCCACCATGCTGAACAGGAAGACGAATTCGATCGCCTTGACCACCTGGTCCATCACGCGTTGCACCTGCGCGAGGATCGCGACCACGTCGATCACGAGCAGATTCGGAAAGCGTCGCACCAGGTCGTCCATCAGCACCGATCGCTCTGCGGGCAAGTGCAGGCTGGTCACGTAGCTGGCGGGAAATTTCTCCAGTACGCCCGGTGGGGCGACAACGAAGAAATTTACGCGGAAAGTGTCCCACCCCACCTTGCGTAGCGACACGATTTGCGCCGTCAGCCGTGAGCCCGCAATGTCATAGGTCACGCTGTCGCCGGTCTTCACGCCCAGGGTTTTGGCAATGCCCTCTTCGAACGAAAGCAGCGGTTTTCCGGCATCGCGGCGGTCGAACCAACGCCCGTCGATGATCGAATTGTCGGGCTGCATGGATTGCGTCCACGACAGATTGAACTCGCGATCGACCAGCCGGCGGGCGCGATCCTCGGCGTAGTCGCGCGACGACACAGGCTTGCCGTTGATTTCCACCAGACGCCCGCGCACCATCGGAAACAAACGCGGCGGCGGCACGTTATTGGCGGCGAAGAACTGCGTGATCGCCTGTACCTGATCCGTCTGGATGTTCACCAGGAAGCGATTCGGCGCATCCGCCGGCAGGCTCCCGCGCCAATTGTCCAGCAGATCCGCCCGCACCAGCGTCAGCAGGATCAACGCCATCAGCCCGAGTCCCAGCGCCATGACCTGGACAACGCTGCCCGCGCGATGGCGACGCAGATTGGCAAGACCGAAACGCCAGTTGAGCCCGGAGGAGGTGCGGCCGACACAGGACAAGAGTTCAAGCACCAGCAGCGTGAGCCCGGCAGATGCCGCGGCCGTGCCAAGGACGCCGCCAAGCACATACAATCCCAGCCTGAGTTCCTGCGCCTGCCACAGCACCAGTCCGGCAATGGCGGCGCCGCCGAGAACATAAGCGGAAATGCCCATCGAAGTCGGCGCGCCGAGATCACGCCGCAGCACCCGCAGCGTCGGCACTTTCTTCAGTGCGATGAGCGGCGGCAGCGCAAATCCGAGCAGCATCACGAATCCCGAGACGATGCCTTGCACCAGCGGCCGCAGGCCCGGTGCGGGCAATGTCACCGAAACCACGGGCGCCAGGAGCACCGCCAGAACGAACTGGCAGGCGAAGCCGAGCGCGCAACCGAGCGCGCCGGCAATCAATCCGATCATGATGAACTGCAAACCATGCAGGCTCAGGATCAGGGTCTGCCCGGCGCCGAGGCAGCGCATGATCGCGCAGGCATCGAGATGGCGCTGGAGATAGCGGCGCGCAGCGAGCGCCACGGCAACGCCGGCCAGAATCACCGTCATGAGCGCGGACAGGCCGAGGAAGCGCTCGGCGCGCTCCAGCGCCGCTTTGATTTCCGGGCGCGCATCACGAATGTCCTCGACGCGCTGTCCCGGGCCGATGCCCTCTGTGGCAATGTCGCGAAACGAGGCGACGGCCCGGCCGTCGCCCGCCACAAACAGCCGGTATGAAACGCGGCTGCCGGACTGGATCAGGCCGGTGGACGGCAGATCCGCCGCGTTCATCAGCAGCCGCGGGCCGAGGTTGATGAAGCCGGCGCTGGATTCCGGTTCTTCGCTGACCATGGCGGCGACCGTGAATTCGCGCTCGCCGAGGCCGATACGGTTGCCGATTCTCAGATCCAGGCGGCGCAGCAGCCGGTCATCGACCCAGACTTCGCCCGCTGACGGAATGCCGCCGGGCTCGAAATCCGTTGCGGTTTCCGATGAACGGATACGCAGCTTGCCGCGCAGCGGGTAGCCGGGCGCGATCGCCTTGACCTCGGTCAGCAGCGTGCGGCCGGCGAACTGCGCCATGCTCGGAAAACGCACGGCGGCCGTCGTCGACAAGCCCAGGCGCTGCGCGGCCTGCGTCAATCGCCCGCCGAGCGGCCGGTCGGAGACGACGACCAGGTCGGCGCCCAGCAGTTGGTTGGCCTCGCTGGTCAGCGAGCGTGCGACCCGATCGGCGAAAAAAGCGACCGTCGTCACGCTGGCGACCGCGACGATGAGCGCAAGCGCCAGCAGGCGCTGCTCGCCGGCCCGCCAGTCGCGCGCCAGCATGCGCATCGCCAGCTTCAGCACTGCGATGGGGCCGGGATCAGCGCCGTTCATCGTTCGTCAGCCGGCCCGCGACGAGCCCGATACGGCGCGAACAACGCTGCGCCAAAACCTCGTCGTGCGTGACCAGCAACAGCGTCGTGCGCGCCACGCGATTGAGTTCGAACATGAGCGAGATGATCTCTTCTCCCGTCGCCGAATCGAGGTTGCCGGTGGGCTCGTCCGCGAACAGCAATTGCGGGTCGGCCGCAAACGCGCGCGCAACCGCGACACGCTGTTGCTCGCCCCCGGAAAGCTGCCGCGGATAGTGCGTGAGCCGCGGCCCGAGGCCTACCCGCGCGAGCCAGTCCGCGGCGCGCTCCCGCGCATCGGGCTTTCCGGCCAGCTCCAGCGGCAGCATCACATTTTCCAGGGCGCTCAGCGCCGGCAGTAACTGGAATGACTGGAAGACGAAGCCTACGCGGTCGCGCCGCAGCCGCGCGCGGCCATCCTCGTCGAGCGCAAACAAGTCGATGCCCTCGATGTGAACCGTCCCCGAGGTCGGGACATCCAGTCCCGCCAGCAACGCCAGCAGCGTCGTCTTGCCCGAACCGGAGGCGCCGAGGATGGCGAGCGCTTCGCCGCGGCTGACCTCCAGGGACACATCATGCAGGATGGTCAGCGCGGCGGCGCCGGTGAAAACTTGCTTGGTCAAACCGGCCGCCCTCACAATGGGCGGCATGAACTCTTCAGCCATGCGCTCGCTTCTTCTGTTCCTGTTGTTGGTCATGGTTCCGGCGTCGGCGCTCCGTGCAGCCCAGACCATTGTGATCCTGGGCGACAGCATTTCCGCCGGCTACGGCCTGGCGCAAGGCGAAGGTTGGGTTGCGCTGCTCGAACAGCGCATCCAGAACGACAAACTCGACTATCGGGTGGTCAACGCCAGCATCAGTGGTGAGACCACGCTCGGCGGACTCAAGCGCATCCCCGGCGCACTCAAGGAACATCAGCCCGCCGTGGTCGTCGTCGCCCTCGGCGGCAACGACGGCCTGCGTGGAAATTCTCTGGAGGAAACCCGCCACAACCTGATTGCCATCGTCGACGCCTGCAGCAAGGCCGGCGCGAAAGTCGTCATCGCCGGCATGCGCATCCCGCCCAATTACGGAGCGGTCTACACGCGCCGCTTCCAAGGCCTGTTCGCCGAGGTCGCCAGACAGCAGAATGTTGCGCTGGTTCCTTTCATGTTCCAAGGCTTTGCCGAAGACCGCAACCTGTTTCAGGCCGACGGCTTTCACCCGGCCGCCGGCGCGCAATCGCGCATTCTCGACAACGTCTATCGCCGGCTGCGTCCGCTGCTGCTGCCGCGTCCGCGGCGCTGACAAGCAATTCTGTCGCCGCCCGCGGCGCTGACAAGCAATTCTGTCGCCGCCCGCGGCGCTGAGAAGGAATTCTGTCGCCGCGCGCTGCGCTGTTCGGCACCTTGAGGGTAGCACAGCCCTTGCGTTTCGACGAAATCTCATCCCGCACTGCGGTTCCTTCCGATATATTTGCTGCCTGAAACAATGACGCCTCAAACCATGATGCTCGATTCCGGTACCGCTCGCATCCGCGTCGTCGCCACGCTGATATTTGTATTCTGCGTCGTCTGGTTCTGCAATCTCGATTATCGCAGCCTGGTGCGCCCGGATGAGGGGCGCTATGCCGAAATTGCGCGAGAGATGGCGCTCACCGGAGACTGGATCACGCCGCGCCTGAACGGCATCAAGTATTTCGAGAAGCCGCCGCTGCAGTACTGGATGACCGCCGCCGCTTACAAGGCTTTCGGCGAGCACGAGTGGACGGCCCGGCTGTGGGCCGCGCTGACGGGATTTGCCGGCGTGCTGATGGTCGGATTCGCGGGCGCAAGACTATTCGGCCGGCGGGCAGGATTCTACTCGGCGCTGGTTCTGGCGAGCAGCGTCATTTACGCCGCGATCGGTCATATGAATACGCTCGACATGGGCGTCACGTTCTGTCTGACAATGGGATTGCTCGGTTTCCTGCTGGCTCAGCGCGGCGACGCGAAGACGAGCCAGACACGCCTGTGGATGCTGCTGGCCTGGACGGCGATGGGTTTCGCATTCCTGAGCAAAGGTCTGATCGGTCTGGCCCTGCCAGCCGCCGCCATGGTTGCCTACGCGCTCGTGCATCGCGACATTGCATTCCTGAGACGGCTCGAACCGGTCGCCGGCATCGCCATCATGCTGGCGATCGTACTGCCCTGGATCGTCGCGGTGTCGATCGCCAACCCCGAGTTTGCGCACTTCTTTTTCATCCACGAACATTTCCAGCGCTTCCTCACGCAAGTCCATCACCGGACGGCGCCTTGGTGGTATTTCGTCCCCATCCTGCTCGCCGGCATGCTGCCCTGGACAGCCATGCTGGGGCAGTCGCTGATTGCTGCGTGGCAAGGCGATGCGGGCGGACGCTCGTTCAAGCCGCGGCGGTTTCTGCTTCTCTACGCGGGCGTGATTTTCCTGTTCTTCAGCGCATCGCAGTCCAAGCTGGCGTCGTATATTCTGCCGATTTTTCCCGCGCTCGCGCTGCTGGTCGGCGAATGGCTCACCCGTATCCGCGGCCGCACGCTGGCCTGGGTGATCCTGCCGATCGCCCTCCTCGCGCTCGCCGCTGCCATCACATCGCCCTTGGTGGTGAATTACGCCAGCGAAAGAACACCGGCGGCGCTGTACGCGTTATTCGGCAGATGGATACTCGCGGGCACGTTGACGTTGCTGGCGGCCTGTTGCCTCGCCATGTTCTTCGCGAGGCGCGAACGCCTCGAGGCTGCGATCGTCACGCTTGCTGGCGGCGGTTTGTTGCTCGTGCAACTCGTCATGACCGGACATGATACGCTGTCGCCGTCCTTTTCCACGGCACATCTGGCTGGCGCCATCAGGCCGCTTCTCGATGCCGACACCACGTTCTACAGCGTGCGCATCTACGATCACACGCTGCCTTTCTATATCAAACGAACCGTGACGCTGGTCGACTACGAGGACGAGTTCGATTTTGGACTGAAACAGGAACCGGAACTGGAGATTCCGACCCTTGAACAGTTCGAGGCACGCTGGCGCAACGATCGCAAGGCGCTGGCGATCATGGGGCCGGACAGCTACCGGGAATTGACGGGACGTCAGCTCCCGATGCATCTGCTCAACGCGGATGCGCGCCATGTTATCGTGTCAAAACCATGAGTTTCATCAGTTTCATGCTGGTCCTCGCGGGCGTGCTGCTGAATGCGGCGGCCCAACTGCTGCTCAAGGCCGGCACCAACGCCATCGGGACATTCGCGTTTAGCGCCGACAACCTCGTTCCGGTCGGGATCAGAGTTGCTTCCAATCCTTTCATCGTAAGCGGCCTTGGCTGCTACGTGGTGAGCGTGGTGGTCTGGATCATGGCGCTGTCGCGCGTCGAAGTGAGCCTCGCCTATCCGATGCTGTCGATCGGCTATGTCGTCAACGCCGTCGCCGCCTGGTATCTGTTCGGCGAAGCGCTTAGCGCGCAGCGCATGATCGGCATCGGCACGATAATCGTCGGCGTTTTTCTGGTGGCACGCTCGTGACCGCGCGCCCGACGGTGGTTCCCTACCTCCCGTTCGCGCGTCCCTCGATCGACGAGGAATCCATAGCCGGCGTGGCGGAAGTCCTGCGCTCGGGCTGGCTCGCCAGCGGACCCAACGTGCTCAAGTTCGAGCAGGCCCTTTCTGAATATCACAGCGGGCGCCCGGCGCGGGTCGTGACTTCGGCCACCGCGGCCCTCGAGCTCGCCCTGCAGGTTGCCGGCGTCGGTCCCGGCGCCGAGGTGATCACCTCGGCGATGAGTTTTTTTGCGGCGCCGAACATGATCGTAAAAGCCGGCGCCAGACCGGTGTTCGTGGACTGCGATCTCGCCACGCGCAACATCGATTTTGACCAGGTGGAGGCTTGCATCACGCCGCGCACGCGGGCGATCATGCCGACGCATTTCGCCGGACTGCCGGTGGACATCGAGCGGCTGTATGCCATCGCGCAAAAGCACGGGCTGCGCGTGATCGAAGATGCCGCGCTGGCCATCGGCTCGCGCTGGCGAGGACAGCGCATCGGCGCTTGCGGCGACCTCGTCGCGCTCAGCTTCCACCCGAACAAGAACATGACCACCATCGAGGGCGGCGCGTTGTTGATGAACGATGCGGCCGAGGTGAAATTATTCGAGAAGCTGCGCTTTCATGGCATCGTGCGCCTGCAAGATGGCACCCGCGACGTGGAAGTCGCCGGCGGGAAGTTCAACCTGCCCGACGTCAACGCCCGCATCGGCCTGTCGCAGCTCGCGCGGCTCGAGGAATTCAATGCGGCACGGCGCGTGCTGGCATCGCGCTATTTCGCCAATCTGCGTACCGATCCGCAATGCGTTCTGCCGGCCCGCTCGCACGCCGGCGAGGAGGACGGTCACAGCTGGAACATGTTCTGCGTGCTGCTGCCGCTCGGCCGGCTCGACATCACGCGCAAGCAATTCATCGACGCCATGCACGAACGCGGCATCGGCATCGGCATTTCCTACGAGGCCCTGCATCTGACCACGCTTTGCCGCGGCTTCGGCTACCGCGAGGGTGATTTCCCAAACGCCGAGCGCATCGCGCGCGAAACCGTGACGTTACCGCTGTTTCCGGCGATGACTGCCGGCGACGTCGATCGCGTTTGCGCGGCCGTTGCCGGGATTCTATCCGGCGCCCGACGCTGACGCCCACCATTGCCGGATAGTCTCATGTCCCAACCCACCCTTTCGATCGTCATCCCAGTCTATAACGAAGAGGCCGGACTGCCGGCGTTGTTCGCCCGGCTCTATCCGGCGCTCGATGTAATGAAGCTGGACTACGAAATCCTATTTGTCAATGACGGCAGCCATGACCGTTCGGCGGCGGTGTTGCGCGCGCAGTTCGAGCAGCGCCCTGACGTCACGCGGGTCATCCTGTTCAACGCCAACTACGGCCAGCACCTGGCGATCATGGCGGGTTTCCAATATGCGCGCGGCCAGCGCATCGTGACGCTGGATGCCGACTTGCAGAACCCGCCCGAGGAAATCGGCAAGCTGCTGGCCAAGATGGATGAGGGTTACGATTATGTTGGCGGCGTGCGCGCCAAGCGCCATGACACCTGGTTTCGTCGCAATGCCTCGCGTCTGATGAACCGGTTGCGCGAGAGCACTACGCGCATCCACATGACCGACCAGGGGTGCATGCTGCGCGCCTACGACAGGCAGATCGTGGAGGCGATCAACAAGTGCGAAGAGGTCAACACGTTTATTCCGGCGCTGGCCTATACCTTCTCCAGCAGTCCGGCCGAGATCGAAGTCGCGCACGAGGAGCGCGCGATCGGCACGACCAAGTATTCCCTGTACAAGCTGATGCGACTCAATTTCGACCTGGTTACCGGGTTCTCGCTGGCGCCGCTGCAGGCGTTCTCCCTGGTCGGGTTCTTGCTGGCCGCCGCCTCGACCGGCGTGGTGGTGTTCCAGGTCATTAACCGGCTGGTGCGCGGCGCAGCCGCCGAAGGGGTATTTCAGTCGGTGACCGAGGCGGCGCAGTTCTTCCTGTTCGGCGTGGTGCTTTTCGGCATCGGCCTGCTCGGCGAATACATCGGGCGCATCTACCAGGAAGTCCTGCGCCGGCCGCGCTTCATCGTCAGCGCCGTGCTCGAAGAGCGCGCGGATTCGGCACCGGCCGGCATGCCCGCCGAACTTCACAAGACTTCCGCGATCCGCTGACGCGACGATGACCACCGCCGTGGTTTTCGCCTATCACGACGTCGGCGTGCGCTGCCTGAAAGTTCTGCTCGCCCAGGGCGTGAGCGTGCCGCTGGTCGTCACGCATCGGGACAATCCGACGGAGACCATCTGGTTCGACAGCGTCGCCGCAGTGGCGCGCGAGCACGAAATCCCCGCGATCACGCCGGACGACCCGAACCTGCCCGATACGGTCGAGCGCGTCACCGGCGAGCGTCCCGATTTTCTGTTCTCGTTTTACTTTCGGCACATGATAGGCTCGCGTTTGCTTGCCGCTGCAACGCGCGGGGCGTTGAACATGCACGGTTCTCTGCTGCCGAAATACCGCGGCAGGGTTCCGGTCAATTGGGCCGTCATCAGGGGCGAACAGGAAACCGGGGCCACGCTGCATTACATGGTCGAAAAACCCGACGCCGGCGATATTGTCGATCGCCAGGCGGTGCCGATCCTGCCGGACGATACCGCACCCGAAGTCTTGCGCAAGGTCACATTCGCAGCCGAAATCGTCCTGCATCGCAGCCTTCCCCTGCTGATCGCCGGCACCGCGCCACGCATCAAACAGGAGCTGGCGCGCGGATCGTACTTCGGCGGCCGCAAGCCCGAGGACGGGCGCATCGACTGGAGCAGCACGGCCGCAGCGGTCCATAACCTGGTACGTGGCGTCGCGCCGCCCTATCCCGGAGCGTTCACGGTGATCGCCGGCAAGACCGTGCGCATCCTGAAGTCCCTGCGCCAGCCCGGGCGCCGCGGCGGTTTTCCCGCGCCCGCCCTGTTTGTGGAGAACGGGGTTTGCTTCGCGCAATGCGCCGATGGCGGCGTCTTGCGCCTGGACAACATCGAACTTGCCGGGAAGCGGATCGAGCCTCGTGAAATCGACACCGCGCTCGGTCCTACCCCTCTTTCATTGCTTGCCCGAACTATGGACCTGACATGAAAAAAATACTGATCCTCGGCGTGAACGGCTTCATCGGACATCATCTTTCCAGGCGCATCATCGACACCACGGACTGGGAAGTGTTCGGCATGGACATGCAAAACGAGCGTGTCTCGACGCTGCTCGACCAGAAGCGCTTTCATTTCTTCGAAGGCGACATCACCATCAACAAGGAATGGATCGAGTATCACATCCGCAAGTGCGACACGGTGCTGCCGTTGGTGGCAATCGCGACGCCGGCCACGTACGTCAAGGAGCCGCTGCGGGTGTTCGAGCTGGACTTCGAGGCCAATCTGCCGATCGTGCGCCACGCGGTGAAGTACGGCAAACGGGTAATCTTTCCCTCGACATCCGAAGTCTACGGCATGTGCCGGGATGGCGAGTTCGATCCGGAGAATTCCGAGTTGATCTACGGGCCGATAAACAAGCCGCGCTGGATCTACGCCTGCGCCAAACAGTTGATGGACCGCGTCATTGCCGCCTATGGCCAGCAGGAAGGGCTCGACTACACCTTGTTCCGTCCCTTCAACTGGATCGGCGCCGGGCTGGACAACATTCACACGCCCAAGGAAGGCAGCTCGCGCGTGATCACGCAATTCTTCGGCCATATCGTGCGCGGCGAAACCATAAAACTGGTCGACGGCGGCACCCAGAAACGCGCCTTCACCTATATCGACGACGGCATCGACGCGCTGATGAAAATCATCGAAAACAAGGACGGCATCGCCAGCGCCAAGATCTACAACGTCGGCAACCCGAAAAACAATTATTCGGTTCGTGATCTGGCAAAGATGATGATCGACCTCGCCCTCACGTATCCCGAGTACCAGGCGGCGGCGAAGCTCGTCAGAACTGCCGAAACCACCTCCGATGCCTATTACGGCAGCGGTTACCAGGACGTGCAGAACCGGGTGCCGAAGATCGACAACACCCGCGAGGACCTCGGTTGGCAGCCGAAAGTCGACATGCCGACCGCGCTCAGGAATATCTTCGATGCGTATCGCACCCATGTGGCCGACGCCCGCAATCTGGTCAACTGATTCATGAAACTGGCCCTCAAGATCGACGTCGATACCTACCGTGGCACCCGTCAGGGCGCGCCCCGACTGGTGGATATCCTGAAGGCGCGTAACGCCGGTGCCACTTTTCTGTTCTCGCTCGGGCCGGATCACACCGGCCGCGCCATCACGCGCGTGTTTCGCGCCGGATTTCTGCGCAAGGTGCGCCGTACCTCCGTGATCACGCATTACGGCATCAAGACCCTGCTCTACGGAACCCTGCTGCCCGCGCCCGATATCGGCAGGGAATGCGCCGGGGTCATGCGCGAGGTGCGCGATGCCGGGTTCGAAGTCGGTATCCACACTTGGGATCACGTGCTTTGGCAGGACAACGTGGCGCGTGCGGATGCGCAGTGGACCCGCCGCCAGATGGACCTTGCCCGCGAGCGCTTCGAGGAAATTTTCGGCGAACCTGCGCGGGTGCACGGCGCAGCGGGCTGGCAAATGAATCGCCATGCCTACCGGCTCACGCAGCGGCTGGGTTTCAATTTCTGCTCGGACACACGCGGCAGCGGGCCTTTCGTGCCGGTCTGCCAGGGCGAGATCATTGCCTGCCCGCAATTGCCGACCACGCTGCCCACGCTGGACGAGATGATCGGGCTGGACGGCGTCAATGCCGGCAACGTCGTCGAGCGGTTGCTGGAGTTGACGCCAGGGCAAACCCCGTGCGGCCACGTGTTTACACTGCACGCCGAACTGGAAGGTATGAAGTTCGCTCCGCTGTTCGAACAACTTCTGGATGGCTGGCGCGACCAAGGGCACGAACTGGTCTCGCTCGGCAACTATGCGCAATCCCTGTCGGTCAAGGATCTGCCGCGGCACGAAATCGTCATCGGTCCGATACCGGGGCGCAGCGGCGTGCTGGCGTTGCAGGGCCGCGAATTTCTCGCCGGCGCCTGACTTACCCTTAAGTCCAATTCTTCACCGCAAAGGCGCACCAAAGGCGCAAAGGAAACGCAAAGAAAACCAGACAAGGGGTAACAAATACGGGGGGATTCCGAATTGCCCCCCCCGATCGATGGTACGCGGTGCCGAGACTATCCACCTGCCTCACCCTTTCACGACAAGTAGTTTCGCTTTCCTTTGCGTTTCCTTTGCGCCTTTGCGTCTTTGCGGTGAAGATTGAGTTTCATTTAATTTGGTATTGCATTCGGTCTAGGTTTCGGTAAACATAGCTCCAGGCAATGGAAAATTCGCTGGTTGGTCTCAAGGTTCCCGATTTCGAGATCGCTTCGACCGGGAACAAGACGTTCAAGCTCTCAGCCTCGCTGGGAAGCCCGCTGGTCCTTTACTTCTATCCCAAAGACAACACACCGGGCTGCACCACCGAAGGCCAGCAGTTCCGCGACCTGCATGCGCAGTTCTCCAAGCTCGATTGCGCCGTCTATGGCGTTTCGCGCGACAGTATCAAGTCGCACGAAGGCTTCAAGGCGAAGATGGGGTTTCCATTCGACCTGCTTGCCGACCCGGACGAGAAAGTCTGCAATCTGTTCGGTGTCATGAAGATGAAAAACATGTATGGCAGACAGGTACGCGGTGTCGATCGCAGCACCTTTGTCATCGACGCCCGCGGCAACGTATGCCGGCAATGGCGCGGGGTGAAAGTGCCCGGCCATGCCCAGGAGGTTCTCGAATTCGTAACATCCCTTTAACCGAAACGCTCAGGAGCGCGGATGACCCCTCGACGGAGTAAATCCCCTATTCACTCTCGCATTCGCTTCATTTCCCGTCCTTCCGGGGCCGCTTTATGATCCAGCGCAAAGTGTCCGCCCCCACCCTGGTCGCCACGCCCCACCCTCGCAACAAGCTGTTCGTCCTGGATACCAATGTTCTGATGCACGACCCGACCAGCCTGTTCCGCTTCGAGGAGCACGACGTGTATCTGCCGATGGTTACTCTCGAGGAACTGGATTCGAACAAGAAAGGCATGTCCGAAGTCGCGCGCAACGCGCGCCAGGCCAGCCGTTTTCTCGACGCAATCGTGTCCAGGGCGGTCGCGGACATCGCTGCGGGGATCCCATTGCAGAATGCCGGCGCCAGGGAGGCGAGCGGCCGCCTGTTTCTGCAGACCGAATCGATCATGGGAGAGTTGCCGGCGCGACTTGCTGCCGGCAAGGCCGACAACCAGATCATCGGTGTGGTCAAACACCTGCATGAGACACACGACAAACGGGAAGTGATACTGGTCAGCAAGGACATCAACATGCGCGTCAAGGCGCGTGCGCTGGGCTTTGCGGCGGAGGATTATTTCAACGACAAAGTGCTTGAGGACACCGACCTGCTCTACACCGGCGTGCGCGAACTGCCGGCGGATTTCTGGGACCGGCACGGCAAGGAAATGGAATCCTGGCAGCAGGACGGCCGCACGTTCTATCGCGTGCACGGGCCTTTGTGCGACAGCCTGATGGTGAACGAATTCGTGTTCCTGGAAGGCGAGAAGCCGTTCTACGCGCAGGTCAGGGAGCAAAGCGGCAAGACCGCGATCCTGCGGACCATCCGTGAGTACACCCATCAGAAGCACAACATCTGGGGCATCGTCGCCCGCAACCGGGAGCAGAACTTCGCCCTGAACCTGCTGATGAATCCGGATGTGGATTTCATCACGCTGCTCGGCCAGGCCGGCACCGGCAAAACGCTGCTGACGCTGGCGGCCGGCCTGATGCAGACGCTCGAAGACAAGGTCTATTCCGAAATCATCATGACCCGGGTCACCGTGCCGATCGGCGAGGACATCGGTTTTCTGCCCGGTACCGAGGAAGAAAAAATGACCCCGTGGATGGGCGCGCTCGACGACAACCTGGACGTGCTCAACAAGACCGACGACGAGGCGGGCGAATGGGGTCGCGCCGCGACGCGCGACCTGATCCGTTCGCGGATCAAAGTGAAATCGCTGAACTTCATGCGCGGCCGCACTTTCATCAACAAGTTCCTGATCATCGACGAGGCGCAGAACCTCACCCCGAAGCAGATGAAAACCCTGATCACCCGCGCCGGTCCGGGCACCAAGGTGGTTTGCCTCGGCAACATCTCGCAGATCGACACACCCTATCTGACGGAAGGCAGTTCCGGCCTGACTTACGTGGTGGATCGCTTCAAGGGCTGGGCGCACAGCGGCCACGTCACCCTGATGCGCGGCGAACGCTCGCGCCTGGCAGACCACGCCGCGGAAGTCCTGTGACCCTGGAAAAACCAGTTGCACCGCCAAGGACGCCAGGGACGCAAAGGAGAGCGATAGGCATGCCTGACCGAACTCACCCGAAGGGTGAAGGTGCCGCGGAATGCATGCATTTGTTTTCCTTTGCGTCCTTGGCGTCCTTGGCGGTGAATGAACTGCCGGATTTAGGGTGACACGGGTTCTCTGACAAGGGGTCCTTTTTCATGCCGGCATCAGGATTTGTGGGACGTGATTTGCAGGGCGTTGCACCCCAGTCGGGTTCGGGCTAAACTGGCAGGCACTACATATGGTGCATATGCACTGAAACCCTACAACATCTAGTCAGTCAGCGAGTGCTTAGACCGATCCTCCCGCTTGCTGCGTGGCAGGCGATAACGGCCTTGGCTGGGTTTTTCACCCTTGCTTGCGCACTCGCCGCCCCGGTGGAGCTCTGGCGTCTCAGCGTGAAATCCCATCAGGGCGAGCCCTTCCGGGCCTTCGCCCCCCTCGCCTCGCTGCCGGAAGATCACATTACCGAGGGCTGCCTGTCCATGGGCCCCGAGAGCGACGCGCCGGGTTCGGGTATGCCTTTCCTCAGCACGGCAAACTTGAAACTGAACGCGGCACGCGACGCCGTCGAAATCAGCACCGAGGAGCCGATTACCACGCCCAGGCTCGCGATGGTCGTGCGCGTGCAGTGTGCGGGTGCCCCGCTCTACGCACGACATTTCAACGTGCTGATCGCGCCTGCGGCTGCCACGGCATCGCAACGGCGTGCCGGGGGAACACCCGCGAAGCGCCGCGGTCTTCATCTGAGCCTGCTTCGAGGCGACAGCATCGAAGGCATCGCGGCAGTACTATTTCCCGGACGCTCGGACTTGCAGCAAGACCTCGTACAGCAGGTGATCGCGGGCAACCCGGATGCCTTTCCGAACGGGATCAACCGGGAAGTCGCCACCGGCACGATGTTGTGGCTTCCGGACCCGCGCGAGATTCGCAAATCGGCGCGGGCAATTTCTCCGGCGTCCGCAAAGGCTGGCGCCTCCGCAACACGCCTTTCGGGTCGTCGCATCGCGGAGCCTTCTGCCGAGGCTCTGCCGCCGCAAGTCGCCGAGGCGATGCCGGCCGAGCCGCGCGATCCGGTCACCCTGCGTCGCTCACTGACGCTCGGCACCAATCCCGGACCGCATGAGTGCAGGCAACTGATGCAACTGTGCGATGTCGAGACACCGGCTCCCGCGCCGGTAGCGCCAGCGCTCGATGTCAGGGTGCGCACGTTGGAAACCCGCATGCAGGAATTGCGCCTCAAACAGGACAGCATAGATCAACAATTGGCACCTCTCGAACAGTCTCTGCAGTCGCTGGAACGAACCGTAAGTTCCGCAGCCATGACGCGCGCGCAGACCGAGCCCCAGCCGCCCCTACCATCGAGTGGCGAAATCCGCACGGTGGTGAAAACTGAAGCGCTTAGCTGGACCATTTTGCTCGGTTTCGGGGGACTGATCGTCATCGCCGTCATCGGCGGTTTCGCATTCGGTCGCCGGGGCTCGTTCACGCGCGGACTGGCCGAAACGGACGCGCAGCTCGACCGTATGCTGGCAACGGCGGCAAACGTGATGCGGGAAATTGAGTCCGAGCCGAGGCCGGCGCCGGAAAAATCTGGCGTCGAGCGGGCGCCCGCTGAAGAACTCAAGCGCGCGCCCGCATCAGTCCGCGATAACCAGGCGAGCATTAATGTGGACCTCAAGCCCGCAAGCGGACCCTCGCCGCAGCTGCGGCTCAGCGATCTGTCGAACGAGCTGCTGTTCGAAATCGATCAGGCGCTCGACAGTACGCACTCGGTGTTCACGGACGTGGATCGTTTCATCGCGCTTGGACGCACGCAGAATGCATTGAGTGTGCTGCAATTCCAGGTTCACAGGGATCCCAAGGACAGGGATTCCTGGATCAAGCTCATGGCGATCTACCGGCAGGAAAACATGGATGCCGAACTGACAAAGGCCGTGCGCGAGTTCAGGACTAATTTCCCGGACGAGAATCCGCCCGCAGTCTGATCTCAGGATTAAAGCTTCTTCACCGCAGAGGCACTGAGGGCGCGGAGGAAAGGCACAACGACAAAAAACAGTTGAACCGGACGGAAATACATCGCGCGTCTGTTAGCCGGCCCTTTGTGGAATTTATTCTTGGTTTGCTCCGCGTCCTCTGCGCCTCTGCGGTGAAGCCTTAATTAGAAACGCCCGGGATCGGCGAAATTGGCGAAGCGGGTGTACTCGCCCTGGAATACCAGGGTCACGGTTCCGATCGGGCCATTGCGCTGCTTGCCGATGATGATCTCGGCCTTACCCTTTTCGGCCGAATCCGGGTTGTAGACCTCATCGCGATAAATGAACAGGATCAGATCGGCGTCCTGCTCTATGGCGCCGGATTCGCGCAGGTCCGACATCACCGGACGCTTGTTCGGTCGCTGCTCCAGGCTGCGGTTCAATTGCGACAGCGCAACCACGGGCACATTCAGCTCCTTGGCCAGCGCCTTGAGCCCGCGCGAGATCTCCGATATTTCCGTGGCGCGGTTCTCCCCTTGCGCGCTGGCCGACATCAGTTGCAGGTAGTCGACCACGATCAGTCCCAGCTTGCCATACTGCCTGTGCAAACGGCGCGCGCGGGCCCTGAGTTCGAGGGCATTGAGCGCCGCGGTTTCGTCGATATGGATCGGCGCTTCGTTGAGCCGGCCCACCGCGTCGGTCAGCCGGCGCCAGTCTTCGTCGGCCAGGCGCCCGGTGCGCACCTTGTGCTGGTCCAGCTTGCCGACACTGCCCAGCATGCGCATCACCAACTGGGAGGCGCCCATTTCCATGGAGAACACCCCGACCGGGAGGCCGGACTCCAGCGCCACGTGCTCGGCCATGTTCAGCGCGAGGGAGGTCTTTCCCATCGACGGCCGGCCGGCCACGATCACCAGCTCACCGGGTTGCAGTCCGGAAGTCATCCTGTCGAGGTCCGTGAATCCCGTCGGCACACCCGTCACATCCGAAGGATTGTCCCGGTTGTAGAGCATGTCGATGCGTTCCACGACTTTTGTGAGCAGCGGCTGCATGTCCATGAAACCCTGCTTGCCGCGCGCCCCCTCTTCCGAAATCGCGAATACCTTCGATTCCGCCTCGTCGAGCAATTGCCCGGCTTCCTTGCCCATCGGGTTGTAAGCCGTTTCCGCGATTTCGGTGCCGACCTCGGCCAGCTTGCGCATCACCGCGCGATCGCGCACGATCTCCGCATAGCGCCGGATGTTGGCGGCCGTGGGCGTGTTCTGCGACAGCGCGCCGAGGTAGGCGAGCCCGCCGATAGCGTCGAGTTCCTTGGTGCTCTCCAGGCTTTCGCAGACCGTGATGACGTCGGCGGGCCTTGAATTGCTGACGAGCTTCGAGATATGCCGGTAGATAAGCCGATGATCGGCGCGGTAGAAATCCGATTCGCCGATCATGTCGGCGATCTTGTCCCAGGCGGAATTCTCGAGAAGCAACCCGCCGAGCACAGACTGCTCCGCCTCCACCGAATGCGGCGGCAGTTTGATGAACTCGACTTGGGTGTCGGCGACACCGACGCGCTGCGTTGCGAACTGCGCCATTTGTTACTTGATCTTTAAGTAAGTTTTTTCAGTGGAGTGGCAGGCGATGCAATAGCGCCAAGGTGCAACGATCGGATCTCACGCCAGCTATTATTCGGAAGGCCGCGATCTGCGCAAGAAGAAAAATAAAAAGGGCTGTTTTCACAGCCCTTTTTTTCTGGTTCGTGCGGCTTTTTTATGGGTGAGGGAATAAATTGCGAGCGGCTCAAGGTTCGTGACGTGAGCGCATTCTCATCAAGAAAAACACGCACCGCAAAGGACGCCAAGGACGCGAAGGAGATTCGGGGAGATACAAAACCCGACGGGACGATGACATACCTGTCGGATGGGCCTCAACGAAAAAACTCTGCGTATCTTGCGCCTTGCTTTTGACCTTCCTTCGCGTCCTTGGCGTCCTTTGCGGTGAATGCTGTTCGTGCCTGGCACCCAGCCTGCTTGCCGCTACCCACAGGAAAGCCTGATGCGCATACTTTCTTAATGCATGCCTGCGGCTCAGCTGGATGTGTCGCCCAGAACCGAGACCGTAATGGTGGTCGTGACATCAGCGTTCAGATCGAGCACGATGGGATAGTCTCCGATCTGCTTGAGCGGCCCTTGCGGCAGCCGCACCATGGCCTTGGTCACTTCATGGCCCTGGGCTTTCAGCGCCTCGGCGATGTCATAGTTGGTCACCGAACCGAACAGCCGCCCGTCGACGCCGGCCTTCTGCGTGATCTGAATCATCAGGCCTTCGAGCTTGCCCGCGCGCTCCTGGGCCAGCGCGAGCGTCTTGTTATGCGCAGCCTCGAGTTCGGCGCGGCGCACGTTGAATTCCTCGAGCGCTTTTTCGGTCGCGCGCCTGGCCTTGCCCTGCGGGATCAGGAAATTGCGGGCGAAGCCATCTTTGACCTTGACGACGTCGCCGAGCTGGCCGAGGTTGTGCACTTTTTCCATCAGGATGATTTGCATCTTTGCGCCCCTCAGTGCAGATCGGTATAAGGCAGCAGCGCCAGGTAACGCGCGCGCTTGATGGCGACCGACAGTTGCCGCTGAAAGTGCATCTTGGTGCCGGTGATGCGGGCCGGAATGATGCGGCCGTTCTCGTTGATGAAATCCTTCAGGATTTCGACAGCCTTGTAATCGACTTCCTTGATGCCTTCCGCCGTGAAACGGCAGAACTTGCGTCGCCGGAACAACGGGCGATTGCTGCGATCCTTGCCTTTGTCCTTGCCTTTGCCTTTAGTGCCGCCGAAACGCGCCATTGATCTATCCTCGATTCAATTCAAAACTGTTCACATGCAACACCGGGAGCCTCGAGCGCTTGCTGCGCAGCGCCAGGAATCCCTCGAAACTGTATTCGCCTTCCAGTGGCGTCCGGCTCAACTTCTCAGCCACTTCGCCCAGCGCCACTGCGTCGATCTCCAGGCTGATGCTTCTGCGCCTGCCGGCTTCGACCTGCTCGGAAGCGTGGCCAATCCTGAAATTCAGCGCGGGCATTCCGGCAGGTGTATGTCGAAGCTCTTCGCGCCCGACCAGTATTCCGCTCAACACCGTTGTGTTGCGGCTCACCCGGACCTAGGCGGTCGCTTCGGGGGCGGACTTTTCGTCGCCCTCGGTCCTGGCGCCCTCGGTCCTGGCGCCCTCGGTCCTGGCGCCCTCGGTCCTGGCGCCTTCGCCGACCACGTTGCGTGACTTCTCTTCCTTCATCATCGGGGAAGGATCGGTCACCGCGCGCGTCATGTTCACGATCAGATGGCGCAACACCGCATCATTGAATTTGTAGGCATGCTCGAGTTCGTCCAGGGCCGACTGGTCGCACTCGATGTTCATGAGCACGTAGTGCGCCTTGTGCACCTTCTGGATCGGGAAGACCAGTTGACGCCGGCCCCAGTCTTCGAGCCGATGGATGCTTCCGCCGCGCGAGGTCACCATCTGGCGGTAGCGTTCGATCATCCCGGGGACCTGCTCGCTCTGGTCGGGATGGACGATGAAAACGATCTCGTAATGCCGCATTGATGGGTCTCCTTGTGGGTGGGCCCCTGCGGGTAACTCCCTGGCGGGGCGGAAAGCCTTCCGGGATGCGGACCCGGTAAGGCAAGGAAGGGCGGCATTATACCGATTCGGCGTTGAAGATCAATCAGGCGCGTGCGACTCACGCATCGGCGCGCATGGAACCACGGCGATTCACGAGCGGCCCGGGTATCCGCTTGCGGATCGGGGAGAAATCCATTTGCGCCCCGGCTGCGTACATCGATTCGCGGAGGATAGTTCATGCACAGACGGGCCGATCGGATTCTTTGCATCATACTGACCTTGATTTCCACGGTTTGCGCCGCCGAGAGCATCGCCTGGCAGCCGTGGTCCGAAGCCGTTTTCGCGCAAGCGAAACAAGAGGGTCGTTTCGTGTTGCTCGATCTGGAAGCGCTCTGGTGCCACTGGTGTCATGTGATGGATGAGCAAACTTATCACGACGATGCCGTGATGAAGCTGATCCGGGAGCACTATATCGCGGTCAGGGTCGACCAGGATGCGCGTCCGGATCTGTCGCGCCGCTACGAGGACTACGGCTGGCCGGCCACCATCGTGTTCGCGCCCGACGGCAAGGAGATCGTCAAACGATCCGGCTATGTGCCGCCACAGCGTTTCGCTGCGCTGCTGGCCGCCATCGTCAAGGATCCGACGCCGGTCAAATACCGCGACAGCGAGCCGCCGAAACAATATTCGAACAGCCCTTTGCTGCCTGACGACGTGCGCCGCACGCTCAAGAAGGGCTTTGTCGACAGTCACGACTTCAAGCTCGGCGGGCTGCGCCAGCAACAGAAATTCATGGACCGGGACAGCGTCGAGTACGCGCTGATGCTCGCCGGGAACGGCGACAAGCAGGCGCGCAGGATGGCGGCGCAGACCCTTGCCGGATCTCTTGATCTCATCGACCCGGTATGGGGCGGTGTTTATCAGTACTCGACCGACGGCGACTGGAAACACCCGCACTACGAAAAAATCATGTTCGTGCAGGCCGAG
>Ga0315290_10000203_pt1 | contig 36523 bp, 31 predicted proteins | sample YL17G12_0_MG_FD_203627 | JGI IMG/M metagenome (GOLD analysis project Ga0315290, IMG submission 203627) | Sediment microbial communities from Yellowstone Lake, YNP, Wyoming, USA - YL17G12_0 | ecosystem: Environmental > Aquatic > Freshwater > Lake > Sediment | place: USA: Wyoming | collected... | reverse complement strand
TAAGGATCCCGGCTTTTAGGTTCTAGTTTAACATAAGATTTTTGTTTAATTTTCATTCTGAATAGTTTTTGATGTGACAAGCTATTTCAGGACGAGACAAGGTGAAAGCAACTTCTGAACTTCCTGTTATTTCGATTGTTTAAAATACATGATAATCGGGGGGGTATGAAAAAAGAAATTCAGTAATTTCTAAAAAAATATAATTGAGATATTAATAAGATATAATTAACACTAAATGTACAATAAAATGAGCAAAATACTTATCACAGGAGCAACCGGACATCTGGGTTTCTCAGTGGTCGATGAATTAATCGAAAAAAAAGGAACTAAAAATGTTTCGGTACTGGTTAGGGACCTGTCGAAAGCCAGTAAACTAAAAGAAAAAGGAGTACAGCTTATACAGGGCGATTACAATGACTATAATTCACTGGCAAGTGCTTTTATGGGAATTGAAAAACTTTATTTCGTTTCCGGCAGTGACATTTTTAATCGCAGCGTACAACATGAAAATATTGTGAAAGCAGCAAAAGCAGCAAAAGTGAACCATATTATTTATACCAGTTTCCAGCGTAAAACCGATGATGATACTTCACCTATCGCATTTGTTGCCTCAGCCCACATCCTTGCCGAAAAACTTATCAGGGAATCAGGACTGACTTATACAATTCTGAAACATGCCCTTTATGCAGATATTATGCCTATGTTTATGGGTGATCAGGTATTGAATTCCGGAGTAATCTTCCTTCCGGCAGGAAATGGCAAGGCTTCCTTTACTTCGCGGGCAGACATGGCTTCAGCAGGAGTCGCAGTTCTGACTGGTGAAGGACACGAAAATAAAACTTATGAAATTTCAGTAGGTAAAAGCTATACCTTTTCCGACGTTGCCGCAATATTAACAGGACTATCCGGAAAACAAATCCATTATGCCGCACCTGATGTGGAAACTTTCTTAAAAGCATTTGCAAAATCCGATGTTCCCGAAGAAAGCATTCAGGCAATGGCGGCTTTTTGTGTAGCTATATCGCAGGGGGAATTTGATTTTCCAGACAATACTCTCGAAAAACTAATTGGAAGACAACCTCAAAGTCTTAAAGATTTTCTGAAAAATGCGTATACGCTCTAGGCTATTATTTAAAAGGGATACTTCAAATAATCTGAAAGCAGGTAAATATGGCTGCAACTTTAAATAGTCAGGGATACAAAGCAAAAAAGATTGTTAGTTGAATAACAATCTTTTTTGCTCTCAGAGTATGTTCCGTGTTTGTGCAATATCCTGAACTGAAAGATAATCAATTTCTGATAAAATTACCGGTTTAGGATGTGTAATAGAATAAAAAATATACCTCAATATATTAATTGATTATTACTAACCCTTTAGCTGGTGCTCAAGAACTTTTCTTACAACCACCGGAGTTATCAGTTGCCTGTCGCCAAATGAAATCATCCCCCTGTTTTCAAGGCGTTGGACAATCTTATTAATGGTGTCCTGCTTAACACCATAGTCGCTTAGTCTGGTTTTAATGCCAAGTGATTCAAAGAATTCTACAGTTTTTTGAATGGATTTTGTTATCCTTTCATCTTCCGAACCGGCGGTTATGTTCCAGACTCTCTCCCCGTATTGTAATAACTTTTCTCTCTTCTCTTCATTCAAAACGGTCCACAATCCGGGAAGTACAATTGCCAGGGTCCTTGCATGATCAATATCATGAAGAGCAGTCAGTTCATGACCAATAGTATGAACAGACCAGTCGCCGGGAACGCCGCACTGGATAAGCCCGTTAAGAGCCATTGCAGCACACCACATAAGGTTTGCCATAGCATCATAATCAGCAGGATTGGCATATACTTTTGGACCTTCTTCAATTAATGTGACAAGTATCGATTCGGCAAGCCGATCCTGTAAAGGGGCATTAACCGGGTATGTGAGGTATTGCTCAATTACATGCACAAAGGCATCCACGACTCCGTTTGCTACCTGTCGCTTAGGAAGTGACGCTGCTGCCTCAGGTAAAAGGAAAGAAAACCTGGGATAAGAAAACGGACTGCTGAATGCAAGTTTTTCCTGTGTTGATTTACGAGTCATTACGGAATTTTTATTCATCTCGGTACCTGTAGCAGGCAGGGTAAGTACAACACCCAAAGGCAATGATTTTGTTATCTTTTCCCCTTTTGAAAGAATATCCCACGAATCATTGCCATCATAAAGAGCTGCCGCTGCAATAAACTTGGTGGCATCAATTACAGATCCCCCTCCTACGGCAAGCAGAAAATCCACCTTCTCTTCTCTTATCAGGTTAACAGCTTTCATAGCTGTTTCATAACATGGATTTGGTTCTATGCCACCAAATTCAATTACTTCAAAATCTATTAAACTTTCCTTAATCTGGTTGTAAACTCCATTTCTAAAAATACTTCCGCTGCCATAAAGTATTAACACCTTATCTTCCTTGGAAATTTGTGATGGAATTTTTCCAAGCTGATCCTTCCCAAAAAATATTCTCACAGGATTATGGAATTCAAAATCTTTCATATGTTTAATTTATAATTATTTAGAACAATATCTGAATTTAAATTTGATCAAATTTGTATGCCAAATTATCATCCATTTAGAAAATAAAGATATACCTTTATTACAATTCAGCAAGGTGCTTTTTTACACTTATTATCCGAACCCAGATTGTAATAAAACATAACAAACATAAAAAGACTATGAGAAGACGTGAATTTTTAGGAAAAACACTAATAGGGACAGCCGGTATGGCTCTCGGCGCTTCCGGTCTGCTCACAGCATCCTGCAAGGGAGCAAACGACAAAGTGGTTTTGGCTATTATAGGTGCTGGGGGAAGAGGCCTGACCACTATAAAAAGTTGTTGCCAGGTAAATACAAATGTTGAGATCAAGACGGTATGTGATGTAAATGATATGAGATCGGCAGCGGGAGTAAGTGAGATCGAAAAGCAGCTCGGTTACAAACCACAGACCACCCGAAACATGAAAGAAGTATTTGATGACAGAGATGTCGATGCTGTATGGGTTTCAACACCCGACCACTGGCATGCACTGGCCACAATCTGGGCTTGTCAGGCAGGTAAAGATGTTTATGTTGAGAAAACGCCGAATAATTGTATCTGGGAAGGAAGAAAAATGATTGAGGCTGCCAAAAAATATAATCAGATAGTTCAGGTCGGTTTTCAAAACAGAAGTGGTGCCTACAATGCATCGGCCCGCGAATATATTCAAAGTGGAAAACTTGGTCAGGTGGTTCATGTAAGGATATTCAACCTGCTTGGCGGGGAGAAATGGATGGCAGAAACCGATGTGGACATACCGAAGGGATTGGATTGGGATGCTTGGCTCGGGCCGGCTCCTTATCGCCCTTACAACCCGGGGGTCATCAACGGATGGCTCTATTACTGGGCATACAATGTCGGAACGCTGAATGACGCCAGTCACCAACTCGACCTGGCCCGTATGGTAATGGGCGATCCGGATCATCCGAAGTCAATATATGGCTGGGGAGGAAACCATATCTGGGATTCTGAGCGTGAAACACCAGAATTCCAGTCATTTACATTTGACTATGAGAAATTTACTATGACATGCGAAAGCGGGAATGCCACAAATTATATGTCCAAAACTCCAAACGACATCCGTATGGATCCTACCCGTTTTCCGGAATGGAAGACAAATGCTGACAGGATTGAGATTTATGGCACTCTTGGCATGATGTACCTTGGAAGAACCGGCGGAGGATGGCAGGTTTATGGACCAAAAGAAGAGATCATTGCCCAGGATGGAGGCATACATCCCGACAAGGAACACCAGGTTAACTTTATTGAATGTATCAGGAGCCGCAAACAACCTAATTCCAGTGTTGAACAGGCACATCTGAGCGCTTCCCTGGTTCATTTCGCTAATATTGCCTATCGCACTGGAAATAAACAATTGCTATTCGACAGAAAAACTGAGAAATTCATTGATAACAATGATGCAAATAAATTGCTGAAAGTCTCTTATCGGGATAATTACCAAGTACCGGAAAAAGTATAACTTATAGCGAAACATGCATCAGGTATGATTCTGAATATGAGATTAACAGCTTTTAAACTTGATCATGCTTAACTAAAAAAGGTATAATTATGATTAAAATAAAAAAATATTATGGGAAGTGTTAACGATAAGGTAGTTCTGGCACTTATTGGTGCCGGTGGAAGAGGGACACAGGTAATTCTTAGTATGCAAAAATGCATACCCGGAGTAGAGGTAAAATATGTTTGTGAAGTTGATCAGGAAAGAGGCGGACGTGTAATTGAAGAACTTGAAAAGCAACAGAATTTAAGACCGAAACGCCTTGATGATATGAGGCGTGCTTTTGAAGACAAAGATGTTGATGCAGTTGTTATCTGCACACCTGAACACTGGCATGCACTGGCAACAATATGGGCATGCCAGGCAGGAAAAGATGTGTATGTTGAGAAAAATATTTCTCTGAATATCCCGGAGGGAAGAAAAATGATTGAAGCAGCTAAAAAATACAACAGGATAGTCCAATGCGGATTCCAGAACCGCAGCGCACCTTATAACATATCGGCACGCGAATATATCCAGACCGGAAAACTTGGTAAGATTGTGTTGGTTAAAGCCTATTGCATGCTGCCCGGCAATAAACCCTGGTTATTAAAAGAGGATGAATCAGTACCATCAGGATTAGATTGGGATCAATGGCTGGGGCCTGCTCCCAGGGTGCCGTATAACGTGAGCCGCCACAAAGGTTATAACGAATGGTGGGCTTATTCCTGTGGTCTGCCACTGGCCGACTGCTGCCATGTAATCGATCTGGCCCGTATGGTTTTGGGTGATCCTGATAATCCTGAATCAACCTTCTGCGCAGGTGGACGAGTGTTATATGACGATACCAGGGAAATTCCTGACAACCAGACTATAACGTATGATTTTGGTAAGTTCCCTATGACAGTTGAAGCCTCTATATACGGAGAGTACATGTCAAAAGCCTCACCTGAAGTAAGATATGGTAATATGTTCCCCAACTGGCCCTTCAACAGCGACAGGATGGAAATATACGGCACCGAAGGTATGATGTACCTTGGACGACATGGCGCAGGATGGCAGGTACTTGGAGCCAATTCAAAGGTTCTGGCTCAGGAGTATGGTTATTTCCCTGATGAGGTGCATCAGCAGGATTTTATCAAATGTATCCGCTCACGAAAAGTACCTAATGCTAATATTGAACAGAGCCATAAAAGCGCTACTCTGGTTCATTTAGCTAACCTGTCATACCGCGTTGGTAAGAAACAACTTTATTTTGACAGCGCTTCTGAAAGGGTTACAAATTCTGAAGAAGCAAACACAATATCAAAAGGCAGTTACAGTTCGGGTTATGAAATACCGGAAATAATTTAAGAGTATGAGTTTTTTCCGGAAGAAGATCGTTAAAAACTGGATTATCCTGTTCTCCGGTGGATTATTCATTGTTATTGCTATCGCAGGTATAGTAATAGTAAAAACATGGGGAAGGACACTTATTCAGGTGGATATCCATCAGAATAAAAAGCTTATTCACCTTTCGACTTTTGCTGAACCTCCACAATTTGCAATCTGGCTCGAAAACCCGGAAACAAAGGAATTAAAGACCGTTTTTGTCACACACCGTGTGGCAATCGGCGACTGGGAAGGAAAAGCAAACGTACCGGTAGCATTGCCACAATGGTTCAAACAGTTCAAAGGGAACGGGAAGCCTGTTAAAAAATCAGGTTCATTAAAAGGATCTGATATGGTTATCACCGGGGCAACACCAAAAGACGACTTTTTTTCCATCAGGATAGAGGTTGAGCCAGGTTCAGAGTGGATATGCTGGATTGAAATGAATCTTGCAGGTGATTATAATGATGCTTTCCCTGAATTTGACAGGAAGGCATACAAGGAAGATGAATTTAGTAATGGTCAACCTGCATTACTGTTTAAGGCAGAGGTCAAAGCACTTGAAGGTCTGAAATTTACTCCGGTCATTTCAGCCCAGTCGATCTGGGAAGACGGTGTAGCAAGGGTTGAACCGCTCAGTAATGGAATTACTACAGCAAAGGATGTTTTCGATAAAATTCAGATTTCTGTTATTCGTCCAAAACCAAAACTGATAGATAAAAATAAAATTCAAAATATTTAGTAATACGTAACTAATTAGTATCAAATGTATTGGAGTCGGAAGTCAGAAGTTGAATGTGGGAAATAGACACAACAACAACATACGTGGCAGGTGATGCTAAAGGTACAAAACACGAAACTAAATGGAGAACAGGGTACCTATGGGGATACCAGATTGAGGTTGATCCATCCAGCCGTGCCTGGTCAGGAGGCTTTGCCCTTATACCCCGGCAATTCTTTTCTTATATTCAGCCAGAGCAGCATCCAAACGTTGTCTCGAAGTATCATCACCAGGCACATTATGTGAAGGGTGGATGTAAAGCTTAACCCCTCTTTCTGCCAGAATTTCAGCAACAGTGGTAACTGTCATCCAGACACAGGTAATAAAAGCCATTGTTGAAACAGGACCTATTTTATCCTGATGGTTCTTAAGTGTAACCGAAGCGTCCTGTAAAGGAGCACAAGTGTCAACAACAATATCTGCCAGATCGAAGATCGTTTTTCCACATGAATGCCTGGTCTGCTTACCTTTAGCCTCAGCAGCAGAGCCAAATACAATTACTTTCATCCCCTTTTTCTTAGCTTCAAGAGCTATATCAATGTTTACATTGTTAATCCCCGTGTGTGAAAACAGCCACATGGTATCATGCTTATCAAAATCATAGCCTTTCATAATTTCTATGCCATAACCTTCTACACGTTCCAAAAACAGAAACTGATGCACTCCCATCTCACCGGTGATCCTGGTAAAAAAGGTAAGAGGCAACTCTATCATCGGGTGAAACCCTACAAAACCACCAATCCGGGGATACATTTCTTCAATCGGTATTGTCGCATGTCCACATCCAAAAGTATGAACCCAACGGTTACGTTCAATTGTATCTGCCATTGCTACAGCAGCTTCGCGGATGTTATCCAATTGTGTTTCTTCTATGCGGGTCATTATATCCCTCGTATTATTAAGCCATTGTTTTGCTAACATAATAAGTTGTTATTAAAGTGTTTATTTGTCGTTTATTATTTTACTCAAAATGATCAGGAATAATAATATCATTATTATAGATTCTGCTAAAGCAACAGTAATTAGATGATGAACGCCATAATTCTGAGCGATTATTCCCATTCCGTAATTAACCAGGATATTACCAAACAAAGCAATAAACAAAACTAAGCTGAATGCAGTTCCTGAAAGCTCAGTATAGCGATTACCTATAAATCCCAACATAATCGGAAAACCTGTGGCTAAACCTGCACCTAAGAAAACTAATCCCGTTACAGATATACTAAATGAATTACCAACTTTCAATAAAAGTAACCCCAAAAGTATTAATCCGAAAGAGGCGCCCAATATTTTTTTTACTGAAACAGATCTGAATACACTTCCAATCAGTATCCGCATTACGGTCATGCCCGCTACGTACGATGAAAGGGCATACAAAGCATTGCTTTGCTGAACCGATTGCTGCTTTATAAGGTACGTTGTTGTCCAGTTATTAATAATTCCTTCAAACCCACTCTGAAAAAAGAGGAAAAAAGCAATCAGGATTAATACATTGTCCTTAATAAGTGCTAGACTTCCGGTAATCGGAAATCCCCGGGTTTGTTTTGGTGGCGGGAACTTAATTATAATGAAAGATATTCCTGCTGCCAATGTCAATAAACCTACTGCAGCTACGATTACTTCAAAACTATAACTATTTTTAAGAATCCCTGAGATAAGTGGCATTCCAAGTGCTCCTATTCCAAAAAATACGCCTAATAAACTTAAATTAGCGCCTTTATCTTTGTCGCTGATGTCAGCTACTAAGGAATTGGTAGATCCATTAACGGCACCGCCACCAAGCCCGAACAGATAAATGCAAATTTTTAACAAGCCTGTTGATGGAGCGTATGCTATACCTTCAAATCCGGCAAACATGAAAACACATGAGACTGACAATAAGAGTTTATAGCCATACTTATCGACAATCGGCCCGAATAACAATGATCCGGTTAAGATTCCAAGAGGTAAAATAGAAAACAATGTTCCTGAAGATATTTCATCGAGTTTAAACTTTTCTCTAAGATCTGAGGCAACAGAACCCAGAGTAATCAGACATATTCCGAATAATAACATCCCCGAGCAGGCTGCCCAAAAAACCACTCTTTTCTTGTACATCATTTCAATTTTGACCGATTATAACCTGGCAAATGTTTCAAAGCAAGAAATCCTGCACCATAAACTCCGGCATCACCTGCTAATCCTGAGGCATCAAAACTCACCTGATTTATGCTGATAGGCTGCGCCCATTTAGTAGCCTCTTCCTTAATAGATGGTATTAATGGTATTCCCGGACCAAACACACCACCACCAAAAATAATCTTCTCCGGGTTAAACAGACTTACCAGATTTGCCACGGCCATTCCCCAGAATTCTATACACAATTGGATCACCCTTACCGCAAGGGGATCGCCATTATCATACGCTGAAAATATGTCATATGATGTAATTTTTTCAATGTGCTTATTTTTCAGTTCACCGGCATAATCTTCTTGCTCACGCAAAAATGCCCTGGCTACCTTTGCAATACCTTCCCCGGATGCATAGTGCTCAAAACATCCACAGCTAATATAATGATTATCAAACGGTCCTTTTAACGCCATCCAGCCTATAGCTCCTGCAATATCATGGCTGCCACGAAGTATTTCGCCATTTATCAATATTCCGGCTCCAATGCCCGTTCCTACTGATAAAAATATAGCATCCCTGCACCCCCGGGCACTACCCTGCCACAACTCTCCTAAGATATAACAAGCTCTGTCGCTGTCTATTGTTACCGGGATTTCACCACTTACTGTTTTCACCTCCTGAAGTAATGGGTAATCTTCCCATTCCGGAATATTTGGTGCCCATACTGTGCCAGTAGTATTATGACTAATACCCGGAACAGATATGCCAATAGAATTTATATTATTACCCTGTAATTCAATGGAATGCATGAATTTAATGACCTGGTCAGCGATAAATTTCCCTACTTCAGAACCTTTGCGATTTTCCAGGGCAACTGTCTCTTTAAATAAAATTTCCCCATCGTTAGTAAAAATTGCCAGTGCAAGTTTTGTGCCTCCAAGATCAATCCCCAATAGAGCCATAATAATCAAATGAGTTTTTATACCCTGAAAATTGAGTAAACAACTTAACTATCCGACAAACTTATAATAATTAATTGGTTAGAACTACATCCCACGTACCCGGATCATAGATGGTAAATTCAAATATAACATCGTATTGGGTAGTGTGCAACTGATTCCATGTACGATACATGATTTTTACATCCAACGGAATAAATGCATTTTGAATACCGTAGGTGTTACCCATACGATATTCGCCTCCGCTGTCATAGGCAAGGGAAAAATCTTCAATTGATGTATTGTCATTCCCTCCCTGCATAATCTTTATTCTTACCCCATTACCAAAACTGATTGATTTTGTTAAAGTTGAACGTGAAACACTCATGCTGTTTGTTATCCTGAATGGAGGTATAAGCTTTCCTATCTGGTATTTATCGTCCCTCCAATACCCGGTAACTACAGAATCGCTGTACACCATTTTTCCCATACCTTCTCTCATGCCATTTTTCCACTGCCCTTCAAAAGAAGTTCCGTTTGCCCATTTGTAAATGCCTTTCCCGTCAGGCTTTCCCTTCATGAATTGCCCTTCATAGCGGTCTATCCCCTGTGCAACACCTTTTCCGTGTGCCAGTCCGTTTTTGCAGCCTCCCGAATAGGATCCGGAAATGTCAGCAATGGTTACCTTACAGTCGTTTTGCTGTGCATAAACATAGTTGCCGAAAATAAGAACCACTATAAGAAAAAGTCTGTTTACCATGTGCTTTCTGTCTTTAGAAATAATGTAATTTAATTGTCAACAATCTGTCTCGCAATTATTATGCCATAGTATATCTATTTATATGAACTAAGATGGACTTGTTTACTGGCTTTCCCTGAAAATATGACTTGCCATTTCACTGTTTCCGGTTGACCCTGAAAACTCAGTTTCAGTGAATTCCCAACCAGTACCTGGTTCACCTTCACTTCACGATTATCGCCGATTGTTGCCTGTACATGTGAAATATCCATTCCGTCAGGAACATATATAAAGAGTGTATAAATATCTCCCTGTACAGTTTCAGATGATCCACTCAAGCTGTTTTTCGAGCTGTTCCACTCCATGTCCATGATCGAATAAGCACCGGTGATGTGCCTGGATGTTCCTATCAACTGTGGTCTCTCCTCTAAAGCGTGCACCAGGAGAACACGGGTGTCATGTGGTTCAATATCAATCTCAATGTGATTCCTGAAAATACCGAGAAGCTTCTGGTTCCAGAAATCAAAAACTACATAAGCAATTCCGGCCTTAAGTCCCAGTTTGTGTGAAAAGGAAATCTCTCTTAAAGTTGTTTCGCTTCGCCAGTTGATAAAACCTACAACATCATAAACACCTGACCTGGCATTTACCTTCAAATTCAATATTTCAGGATAGTTGTGTATATAGATATCAGGAGTGGTATACTTAAACTTATCCCAGGTTATATCTGTACCCCGGCTATATAGGTCGACAGGAAGAATGGGCATTGTGGGCATTGTCATTTTTAAGAGTCTGACTCTTTCTTCAGGAAGACCTGGCATAATGCTCGTCAGAGGATAAACCACACCTGTGAGCGAAACAAATGAGACCAGCGTACGGGCTTCAGCTAAGGTAGTACCAAATCCTGTAAAGTGATCTTCGCGGGACTGGGCAACCTGAATGGCCCGGGGTACTATTTTTTGTTTGGATTCTTCTACACTCATAGTAGGTGATACATCAATTCCTTCACCAGGCATCACGTACACTGCCATATGGTTTAAGAAAGCATTTGCATTGATGGAGCTGAAAACTGCATAACATCCCTTCCAGCTATTGTACATATCAGCTCCATTGAAAACGGAATTGAAGAAACCGATACCATCAAGTGGCGTGCCGGCCACGCATCCTTCGACAAACGTTTCGGGGCCAATGATATTACGGATTAAATTTAACCGGTTGCGATAAGAAACAATCGGATCTATCAACTTATCGTAAAGTTTTGTTCTGTCTACATCCGGAGCATACATAGGAAGGGAAAATTCCCCGTCGAACTTATAGTACTCAAATCCCCATCCCTTCAGAGTGCTGAACAACTTTTTAAGCCATGCCTGGACAGCAGGATTAGTGTAATCGAGGGCAGGTGTCTTATAATCTAAAATGGGATTCCCCGACTTATCGTGAAGGTACCAGTCGGGATGCTGCTGATAATCACCGGCATAAGAGTTGGGTACAAGCCATAATCCGGGTCGTAACCCTTTTGACTTGATATACTGTGCCAACCATTCAGGCCCGTGAGGAAACAGCGTTTTGTTCCAGTTTTCAATCCAGGAATGACCCTCTTTTTCACCCCTGTCGTAGCCGTCATCGATTTGCACATATTGAAAACCATAAGGTTTGAGGTTAGCTGCAAGCCAGTCTGTATTACTGACTATGTCGGATTCAAGTGCTTCATAATAATAAGCGGTCCAGCTACCCCAGATAATTGGTGCTGAGGGAAAGACTGCATCATCAAAACGGGAATAAAATGGAAGACCGAGTGTTTTGGTGTAGTAGTCCGGAATTAATCGAACAATCGTATTTCCTGGTACTGGGATTGTAATTTCAAGCAGATCAATATCCTGAACGTCACGCTGCATGTGAGTCATGTCAGAGAAAATGATGGCTATGTCTTTTTTCCTGTCAAACAGACTATGCAGATTCGAAGCAGAAACCTGCCCAAGGCCAAAGGTCATTACTTCCGGATTTTTTAAAGGTAGGGTGGATTGATTCCGGGTGTCATTTCCATTCCAGGAGACAGTGATCTCATTAGTGCCAGCCCAGTTGACCGGGACCCCTCGCGGATCTATTAACCGGGCGACCACACGCTCAGTTGAGGCTGGAGTTTTTGCAGTGAGAATCATTTCCGAAGATGTACTGGAAATTACTATGTTGTTTTGATTCAATTCAAATATCCAGGCCGAGCCGGGTTGTTTTGTCTGAACAGCAAGTTGCCTTTCTCCTTTTTTCTCAGCAGTCCAGTCCTTCAATGGGCTCAAACCCTGCTTGCTTTTTATATTAAGCCTGATTTCCTTCATTACAATTCCAAGACTGTCATGTTCCAGGCTGAGGACTCCCCTCTCCGGATTGGCCTTGATTGTCCAGCCTGAGCTTGACAGAATTACCTGATCTTTAGCTGCCTGATAAATTGCACTGGCCGGGACTAGTCCCACTAGTATCACGTTGAACAATATCGTACAAATAAATTTGCAAAATCTTTTCATGATCTTAAGGATTCATTATTTTAATAAATTAATTAGTCAATCCTATCTCCTGCACTTCTACATTCCATCCTGAAATCTTAAGTTGAGGAGCTGAAACACCTAATTTCTGAACCGGACAGCTTACAGTTAAAGTGGTTCTTTCAGACGGTGCAAGGGTAAAATAATTGACTGACCAGTAGCTTGGCAGTACCTCTTCACTATCGACCATTAATTGTGGACGAATGAAGAAAGCCAGCTTATTGGATGTATTAATGATTTGAATTGTCCAACTGTTTTCTGTTTTCCCTTTCTCTTCCTTTAATACATTGACCTGAACAGTAGTCTCCGGCATATCATTTAAAGACTTATAATCTCCATCGTTCGAAAGCCAGTACACATTATGTGAGATTACTATTCCGGCACTGTTTTTTAAACTCAGTACCACAAAATTCACTCCCTTTGCATTTGCTAAAACTGAAGCTAAAGAGGTTGTTTCTATAACTTCTGTTGCTAAAAGGCTGATATTTTGTTCTTTATGAAATAACGATCTGGAATCGAGACTAAAAATATCGACCTGAGCAACAAGGCCTGGCACAGGTTGATGCTTTCTGTTAAGAACCAGAACCTTTAAATCATTTAGATTTAACTGAATATGAACAGGTTCACAGGCATTCTGCATAAAATAATAACCAGCATTGGGTTGAAGGAACCAATCATAGACCTGCCAGACTACACTCGGAAAAGCTGCGTTCAGTTTCCATAGCATTACCCCGCCGGTTTCATTTAGTTTATGTCCCGCTGCTTCAAAAATCCCCTGGTAACCAATGGCATTCATTAACTGCATCTTATCGCAGAAGTTCTCCATGCTTTCAGGCTCACCATATCGCTTTATCATCTCTTCATAATAAAGATCCCACCTGCCGTTCCCTGTTGCAGCATCATGATAACCCCAAGTATTATTTAAAGGGAAAGGCAATTTATTATCCCAAACCAGATTGGGGATAATTTTTGACATAATATTATAGGGCGGCTGTGATGGTATTCCGGTTTCATCCTTAAATACCCAATCGTTACCTGCTATGGCTTTTTTGTAATATACTAATGGCTCTTGCCATGTGTAAGGGCCACCGCTGTAGACACCTGAAGGAAGATTATCGGGCCATGACCCGTTCCAACCTGCAGGTAGTTTTGCAAATCCCGATGAACTTGGAATAAAAGGTCTGGTTCCATCCAGAGTAATGATGCTTTCTCTCATGACATCGTAAAGCTCCTTACGCGCATGTCCTTCGTTGCCACCTGTCCATACCAGCAGACTGGGATGATTCCTGATACGAAGGATGGTGCTTCTAACATTCCTGATAAAAACATCCCCTTCGAGGGGCCATTCAGGCGACCCTTTAAATTCGCCCTGGGTATCGCCCGTGACCCAGAAATCAGACCACACCAGCAATCCATACCGGTCTGCAGCCTCCCAGAACTCGTCGCATGGGGTGACCCCACCACCCCAGATCCTTACCAGATTAATATTTGCGTTGCGGCAAAGATGCATTTCATAATCATATCGTGTAGAATCGCGGTTGAGCATCATATCAGGAACCCATGCTCCTCCTGTCAGATGAACGCGTTTTTCATTTACATAGAAATCACGACGCCAGTTTCCGCTTACCTCAACTGCTTTTGTACTTACTGTACGTATACCAAATACAAAGGAGGTATCATCTGAGATGCCTGAGAGGTTCTCATATTGCATCCTGATCCTGTAAAGGTTTGGCTTGCCATACCCATTTGGCCACCAGAGACTTGGATTTATAATATTCAGTTCTTTAGTATTTTCTGCGTTCAGATCAACTATCAACGATTCATTTTTTGTCATGGACACGTCTTTTGAAAACTTAAGAGACTTACCTGTAAAGTTCTCAGGAGTGATTGTAACTGTCAATTTCCCATTTTCATCAGCCTGGTTATGGTTCAACAATTTAAAATTCAATGAGAGTTTTGCCAGTGTTGTATCAGGCAGGATTGGAAGGCCGGTAACCAGCTTTGGATTAGCAATTGTTACACCTCCTGACGTTCTCAGAAACACCGGTAGCCATATACCCATATTACGGTCTCTTACCGGAGGCATCCAATCCCATCCAACTGAGCAAAGCATCGTCACATTCTTGCCAATATCGCCTGTTGGGCCGCCGTTAGCATAGAAATCGTCGAGGGCTTTCAACTGCTCTTTAGCCGGTAACCCCGGATAATCGAGTGGATAGATCTTTACAGCCAGAACATTCTCCTGACCTGCGTTAATCTGCTTGCTTACATCCAGGCTATATTCTGCGAACATCCCTGCCATCTGTGTGGAATCGGCAATCTTATGTCCATTGACCCAGACTGCAGCCCGGTAGTTTATACCTTTGAATATCAGCTGAAAATGGCGGTCATTATCTGCTATAGGAACTTTAAAAACAGTACGGTACCAATAGGGTTTATTCCACGGATTAGGATGATTTGGCAGATGGCTGAACTGCTCCAGATTATACTCTTTATTAAATTCATCCGAAGCATCAGGGATCAGCATATTGTTTAACCCGGAATAGGGATCGGGATAAACCTTATTGGCAACTAGTCCGGTAAGAACAGTCGACGGGACTGTTACAGGAAACCAGTATACTTTTGACTTATATTGCAACGTTGAAATTTCTTCCCCTGAGGAAGGAATTAAAACAGAGGATTGTAATTCAAATTTGTTGAGTTTCACCTGCTTTACTGAACCGTTCTGAGAATAACCAGGAACTAAGCAGACCAGATAATTAACAAGAATAGCGGCAAGACGATAAAAGTACGGTTTCATGATAAATGGGGTTATTAGGAAACATATAAAGTTATAGATTTAAAAATACTATTTCAAAAGCTTTTTGATATTGTAAAGTTTATTCAAAGCTTCAACAGGTGTAAGATTGTCAATATCAATTTCAAGGATTTCATCCCTGATCTGTTTTAGCACCGGGTCATCCAATTGGAAAATACTCAGCTGCATTCCCTCTCTGTGGCCAGCTAAGTCAGCAATTGGTTTTGTCAGTTCCTGTTTTTCATGGCTCTGTTCAAGTTCCTTAAGTATCTCATCGGCACGACTCACAACACTTCTGGGCATCCCTGCCATTCTTGCTACATGTATTCCAAAACTATGTTCACTTCCACCTTTCTTAAGCTTCCGCAGAAAAATGACTTTATTATTGAGTTCTTTTATTGAGACATTATAGTTTTTTACCCGTGGAAATGAATTTTCCATTTCATTAAGTTCGTGATAATGAGTGGCAAACAATGTTTTTGCTCTAAGCTTATTCTCATGCAGATATTCCACCATGGCCCAGGCAATTGAGATGCCATCATAAGTGCTGGTCCCTCTTCCTATCTCATCGAGCAGCACAAGGCTGCGGTCTGAAAGATTATTCAATATACTGGCTGTCTCATTCATTTCAACCATAAAAGTTGATTCACCCAGGCTGATATTATCTGATGCTCCAACCCTTGTAAAAATCTTGTCGACCATACCTATCTTAGCTGTTTTTGCAGGAACAAAACAGCCTGTCTGTGCCATCAGTACAATAAGAGCCGTTTGCCGCAACAGGGCTGATTTACCGGACATATTAGGTCCAGTCAGAATAATGATCTGCTGATCTTCCGTATCCAGGACAAGGTCATTCGGGACATAAGACTCGCCAACGGGTAATTGTTTTTCGATAACCGGATGACGGCCATCAGTTACATCAAGTATCTTTGAATCATTAAGGACCGGCCTGAAATAATTGTTCTCTATAGAAATAACCGCAAACGACTGGAGACAATCAAGCCGGGCAATAAGTGAAGAGTTTAATTGAATTGGAGGAATATATTCCAAAATGGCAAGAACCAGGTCGTTAAAAAGCTTTGATTCAAGAGTTATGATCTTATCCTCGGCTCCAAGTATCTTGCTCTCATATTCTTTAAGTTCTTCAGTTATATAACGTTCTGCACTCACGAGTGTTTGTTTCCTTATCCACTCCGGCGGAACCTTATCTTTATGTGTGTTCCTTACTTCAATATAATAACCAAAAACATTATTGAAACTGATCTTAAGCGACGTTATTCCCGTTCGTTCACTCTCCCGAATCTGCAATTCTGCAAGATAATCCTTGCCGTTATATAGTATGGTGCGTAATTCATCAAGCTCTACAGATATCCCTTTTGCAATTGCATTCCCCTTGTTAATTTGAACAGGTGGATCATTGTTCAACTCTTTATCAATTTTATCAGCTATTGTCTTACATGGATTTAGTTGTTCTGCAAGACTAACAAGAGGCAGGCACGCACTATTGCTGCAAAGTTTCTGAAGTGGGTCAATAGCTCGCAGGGCTCTCTTAAGCTGAACTACTTCCCGTGGATTTATCCTGCTGACTGCAACTTTTGAGATAAGCCTTTCAAGGTCACCTACCTGACGGATTAGTCCTGCAATTTCATCCCTGGAGGAAGTGCTCTCAAATAGATACTGTACAATATCAAGCCTCTCGTTAACAGGCTGTATATCTTTCAGAGGAAGAGAAATCCACCTCTTTAAGAGTCTGCCTCCCATAGGGGAAATAGTTCGATCCATGACATCGATGAGAGTTCTTGCGCCTTCATAAGGAGAATGTAACAACTCCAGGTTTTTTATTGTAAACTTATCGAGCCACACATATCTGTTTTCTTCAATACGGGCAAGGCTCGTAATATGCCCAAGCTGCTCGTGCTGTGTGATATCGAGATAATAAAGTATAGATCCGGCGGCAATAATTCCATAAGTAAGATTATTAACCCCGAACCCCTTTAATGAACTGGTTTCAAACTGCTTAAGTAATCTGTCGTTTGCTGCCTCCTGACTAAAGATCCAGTCATCTAACTTAAAGGTATAGAATTTCGGACCAAAGTATTCAAGGAAGAGATCTTTCTTTCCTTTTTCGAACAGTACCTCCTTTGGCTGGAAGTTATTCAGCATCTGATCTATATATTCTATAGTACCTTCCGAAGTAAGAAACTCGCCGGTGGATATATCGAGAAATGCGACACCTGCAATTTTTTTATCAATATGAACTGCTGCCAGAAAGTTATTCTCTTTATGATTCAGAACATTCTCATTCAGAGAGACTCCGGGAGTAACAAGCTCAATTATTCCTCTTTTAACAATTTTCTTTGTAAGCTTTGGATCCTCAAGCTGCTCACAAATAGCCACCCTCTGTCCTGCTCTTACCAGCCGCGGGAGATAGGTATCGAGAGCATGATAAGGAAATCCGGCCAGTTCTACAAATTGGGCTGATCCGTTTGCCCGGCGTGTAAGCGTAATACCCAGGATCTCAGAAGTCCTTATCGCATCTTCTCCGAATGTCTCATAAAAATCACCTACTCTGAAAAGCAGTATCGCATCAGGATGCTTGGTCTTGATGTTGTAATACTGCTTCATCAATGGTGTTTCTACATATTTCTGAAAATCAGACATTGGAAAAGTTTATAGTAAATTCTGATTACTTTTAAATCAGATGGTTCTTAACAAAGATACACTCCAGGTAATATTAATGAAAGTCTTTTTGAATTAAATTAATATGGAGTTGTTAATTAAAAAAATGACTTCTTGCTTTCTTCGCGTCTTTGCATGTGGCTATCTTTTTTTTTGCCGCGAAGGCATGAAGACACAAAGAATTCACAACGAATAGCATAGAATCTGTTGAAGAGTTTTTCTACCTTGCGGATAAAATTTAATATAATTTTTATCATTATTAGTCGATAACCTATCCCAAGTCGCTTGAAAATCAATTTATTTACCCCATTCCGCTTTGGCGGAAGTAAATTGATTTTCTTCGCTCCCCTTGGGGACGGGGTAAACGAAGAAAATCAATAAAAATGAATAAGGTTCTTATACTCGGAGCAGGGCTGGTAGTCAAACCAATGGTTGAATACCTGCTAGAAAATGATTTCAGGCTGATGATTGCTTCTCCAATGAAAGAGCGGGCAGATGAGTTGATCAATGGTAATCCCAATGGATCATCACTCGACTGGTCTATGGATGATCCCGTAATGCTTGAAATTCTTATTGCTGAGTATGATATAACAGTAAGTCTTCTTCCATATAAATATCATTCTGATGTTGCCACTATTTGCCTTCGCCATGGAAAATCTCTTGTTACCACATCGTATGTTCAGCCAGGGATGCTCGCTCTCGATGAGGCTGCAAAAAATGCAGATGTATTATTCCTTAATGAGATTGGGCTCGACCCGGGAATAGATCATATGTCGGCTATGAGGATCATTGATCATATTCATAATAAGGGTGGTGAGGTTGAGGAGTTCTATTCACTCTGCGGTGCCCTGCCTGCGCCGGAGGCTGCCGATAATCCGATGAAATATAAATTCTCATGGAGCCCAAAAGGGGTTATCCTGACAAGCAGAAACAGTGCTCTTTATCTTAAAAAAGGAAGAAAGGTGTTCATTGAATCAGCAGATCTTTTTAAAGACAAGTTTAATTATATTTTCTCAGGGATAGGCGATCTTGAGGTCTATCCGAACAGGGATTCTATCAGCTATATTGACATTTACGGAATACCTGAAACAAAAACCATGTATCGCGGCACTTTCAGATACAAGGGGTGGTGCGAGACTCTCGATGCAATGAAGAGTCTGAATATGCTCGATGACATTGTTAAGGATTATCATGGAATGAGTTATGCTGAATTCCTTGCTGAAAGGGGCGGAACAAAAGTCGATGACCTTAAGAATACTATAGCATTGCGGCTGGGAATTAAGGAGGAGTCTCCTGCAATCGAATCGCTATGGTATCTTGGCTTCTTCAGTGACGAAAAACTGCAGTATAACGAGACAACGCCCTTTGAGATCACATCCGACAGGATGATTAAGAAGATGTTATTATCTGACGACGAGCGTGATATGGTTATATTACAACATTTATTCCTGGCATCTTATCCCGATGGTATGAGAGAAGTTATCAAGTCATCTATGGTTGATTTCGGATCACCTCCCACCAATACATCAATAGCCAGAACAGTTGCGTTGCCGGCGGCTATTGCTATAAAAATGATACTCGAAAAAAAAATTAATCTGAAAGGTGTATACCGGCCTGTTATACCTCATATATACAATCCTGTTCTTAATGAATTAAAAACCCTGGGAATCGACATGAAGGAGGAATTCGGATTGCCGGAAAGTGAAATGATACAATAATGATGTTGGTGCGGATTTGCTTCGCCGAGCTCGCAGTAGCTGGCGCGGATTTGCAATTAGGGGTTGGGGGGTCAGAATTTCAGATAGAAATCCTTTGTAAGGTAAATATATTCTTCGGTGAATTCGTGCCTTCTGCCATTTTCAATAGTGAGGAATCTTTCAGTAGTTTTTAACCTCAGCCTGCTGAAGGTTAATATTAACCTCCTGATTTCAGCTGTCGGCAATGGCTTTATTTTCAGTATATTATTACAATAAAACCCATATTTCTGAGCTTCGGCGATAAAAATATTCCCTCCAACATAAGGCATTATTAATTGAAGGCGTCCATCATCTTCCATGAGTCTTGAAACACCATCAAGTATCTCATCCGGGTTCAGGGAATCGTTGTGCCGGGAAGAAGATTTCCGGGGATCGGGGCTTTTCAGTGAATCAGTGAAATAGGGTGGATTGGTAACTATCAGGTCAAATTTTTCTTTACCTGGATAATAGTCTTGAAGATCAGTGTGTTCAACTTTTATCCTACTACTCCATTTGCAAAGTCTCACATTATCAGAAGTTTGGACAAACGAATCATGATCCGGCTCAATCGATACAATTTCAGCTTCGGATCTTTGAGCAAGCATAATTGCAATAAGTCCTGTACCTGAGCCTATATCCAGAATTCTTTTCACACCGGTAACATTAGCACAGGCTCCAAGCAGAACACCATCAGTTCCCACTTTAAAGGCAGACTTATCCTGGTAGATTGTGAACTGTTTAAAGTTGAAATAATTATTGCCCATTGTCAGAACTTTTCATTCACCCCCAGACCAAAAAGTGCAAAATCGTATTTCACCGGGTCTGCAGGATCGAACTAGCGGAGTACTTCAGTCAATTCTTCAACAGCCTTCCAGTCATTAACTTTTCTGGTTAACAGACCAAGACGGCGTGCAGTATTACCGGAATGAAGATCTAAAGGTATAAAAATCATTGCAGGATCAATCTTTTCCAATATACCGAAGTCAACACCATAATTATCTTTCCGTACCATCTATCTGAGAAATATGTTTATGCGTGTAATTTAGCTAGCACTTTATTAAAAATAGATTAACTCGCTTTTATCCAACTCAATTATAGAACCACCCCCGGAATAAATCTCAAAGCAATTGAAATCGACAGGGATTTTTACTTTCTTGCCACTGGCTTTAATAAAATACTTAAGTAATTCCATGTCATCTTCTAAGTCTTCTTCGGTTCTTGCCCTTTGTCTAATATGAGGCATTTCATACCATTTTAATGCTTGCCAATAGGTCATGATCACTGATGTCATCTAATAGGAATCTTTTGTTTGTGTATTTCTTAAAGTCTAATAGAAAATTGTGTAGGGTTATGTAATTTTTCAACGAAATTGCTTAAATAAATGTGGAGGATTTTTTTGATTCGAAGAAATTTTAATAATAGTCAACTCTTATGTAACTTGTTTTTGATCAGCATAAACATGCCCCTTCCCAATAAACATGAACTCACCCCCTTCTTTTCCCCCTCTCTGCTACGCAAAGAGGGGGATGGCTCCAACATACAACGTCTTACACCCCCTCTTTGAATTGCAGAGAGGGGGAGGGGGGTGAGTTCGTGGAAAAAGTTATTCTTTTTGGGGCCATATCATCCTATATTGAGGGACTAAAAATGTATTATTCTCCAGGATTTTATAGGAAAACTACTTTTTCGAACGAATCATGTTATAATTCTTCATGTATGCCAGACAATCTTTCTTTTTTTACGAACCCTAAAAATGTTATAAATCAAATTATTACACTGATAATCAGATTTATATTAAAATGTGCGGGAGTATTCACACCCCCACCTGATTGACAAGTGAATACATTGTAAATCTAATACTTACAAGGTCTTTTTCATTAGTAGTACAAAATCCTGTTTCCTCCTGATCTGTCTCTTATGTAACTACTTTTGTTCGTGAATTTCTCCACCCTTCTCAATCTTCATGAACTCACCCCCTTCTTTTCCCCCTCGGCCACCCCTGCGGTCTGGCTCGTCGCTAAACTAGCCCCCCGGGCTAGTTCTATATGCTCCGCCCTGCAAAGAGGGGGATGGCTCTAACATACAACGTCTTACACCCCCTCTTTGCATAGCAGAGAGGGGGAGGGGGGTGAGTTCGTGGATAAAGTTATTCTTTTGGGGGCCATATCATTCCATACTGAGGGACTAATAATTTTAAACCCTGTAAATTTTTGTCATGTATTTGGCTGAAAATACTTAAATTTAAATACTAATATTTCATCCAGGCATGATATTAATTCAATTATTTGGTCTGTCAGGAGTAGGTAAAACAACACTTGCTCAGGCAGTTAAAAACGAACTAATTAATAAAAATTTTAAAGTTGAAATTATTGACGGAGATGAATACCGGAAAGTAATATGTAAGGATTTGTCATTTACGCAAAATGACAGAATAGAAAATATTAGAAGATTAGGTTTTATTGGTAATATTTTAACAAGAAATGGAATTATAGTAATCTTATCAGCAATAAGTCCATACGAAGTTGCAAGAGAAGAATTAAAAAATCAATATCAGAATGTATATGCTATTTGGTTGGATTGTCCAATAGAGGAGCTTATCAAACGAGATACCAAGGGATTGTATTATAGAGCATTATTGCCAGGTAATGATCCAAATAAAATTAATAATTTAACCGGGATTAATGACATTTTTGAGATACCAAAAAATCCTGATATGATTATAAATACCAAGGAAAATGACATCAACGAAGCAAAAAATAAATTAGTAAATTTTATATATGAAAAAATACATCCATTCACCTGATTTCACCATAAGGTAGTTCTTAAAACGTTTGCCATATAATTTATGAAAAACAGACCTAAGATATTATTAACGGGAGCATCAGGTAGTATAGGGTATGAAGTATTAAAACAGCTGCATCAACAAAGTCATAAGTTTGATATAACTGTACTTGGCACCACATCAAAAAGATCCTTTAAAAAACTATCTTCTTTTAAAGAGGGAATAGCAATAGTTTATGGCGACATCGCTAACAATAATGATGTTAAAAAAGTTTGTGCAAATATGGATTTTGTAATTCATCTGGCTGCTATAATTCCACCCCTTGCAGATGAAAATCCGGAACTTGCATTAAAAGTAAATACAATTGGCACTGAAAATCTTATCAGAAACCTTGAACAATTATCACCTGACGCATTTCTCATTTACAGTTCATCAATTTCTGTTTATGGGGATAGGCTTGAAAATCCTCTGATAAAGGTAGAAGATCCACTGATCCCGAGTGAGAGAGATAAATATGCAAAAACAAAGATAAAAGCAGAACACATTATTTGTAGTAGTAAGCTTGACTGGAGTATTTTCCGGTTAACAGCAATTATGGGCAACCATAAGGTATCAAAATTAATGTTTCACATGCCGTTAGCAACTTCAATTGAAATTGCAACACCTGAAGATACGGCACGAGCATTAGTTCTTGCTATAGAAAAGCGCTTTGGTATTTCAAAAAAAATATTTAATCTGGGGGGTGGTATAAACTGCAGGACAACTTATGAAGAACTTTTAACTCATATGTTTGAGATATTTGGACTTGGCAAACTCAATTTTCCGAATAAAGCTTTTGCTGAGAAAAATTTTCATTGTGGTTTTTATGAAGATGGTGACGATTTAGAGAATATTCTTCACTTCAGAAATGACACAATGGAGAGTTATTACATAAGAGAAAAACTCAAAATTCCTATATGGAGAAAGGGTTTGACTTCTATTTTTAAAAATCAGATTAAGAATCTCCTGCTAAAAAAATCAGAGCCCTACGAAGCGTTTATAAATGACGATAGTATTGAACGTCAACACTATTTTAAAGATGGGTAAATCCGCAACAAAATAAAGAATAGAGCTATTTTATGAAATGTGCGTTTTTAATTTGCTTTGCTTTTGGGGGTCAATGTTTATATTCCCAAACCTATGACCTGTCTATTACTATTACAAACATAAAAAGTACTGACGGTGAAATCGAGATTGGACTCTATAATAAGAAGAAATCATTTCCCCTTGTTGATAAACAATACAAGCTGTTTATTATCGATGCAAAAAAAAATTCAGGAATATACACAATCAAAGATTTGCCCAAAGGAGAATATGCCGTAGCTATCTTTCATGATAAAAATTCTGACAGGATATGCAATACTAATTTTTTGGGTATCCCGAAGGAGGGTTATGGATTTTCAAAAAATTTTAAACCAAGACTATCCGCACCATCTTTTAATGATTGTAAAATTGATTTAAATAGTAATATGGCAATAACTATAAAACTAATTTACTGATAATTCTAAATCCCGGGAGATATCCATCTCGGCAGTAACAAACGATGAATGCCTTTCAACCTGCGGTAACCCTCGACGCACTCATTGACATTCAATAACATAAAGAACAAGGTAGGCTAAAATTAGGTTGTTAAAGCACAAAACTTTAATATTGTATTGAGAACAACATCAAAAAAAAGTGGTTACAGAGATGCCCAAAATGATATACTAAGAGTTTAAATATGGGTTCACGCAAAAGACCTTTTAAATTCCTTGTAACAGTATTAATCGGAAGCAGGCCAGCAAATATACTGCAGGTCATTAAAGGTTATCGTATTGACTTACATTACTATCCCAAGTTTCTGTTGACTTCCCTTGTCTCGTTAATTTTTGAGGTACTGAAACTGCCTGAACAGCTGGTCTATAAAAAGAATCTTAAAACCATCAGGATAAAGGAGCCCCCTGTGTTTATCATCGGGTTCTGGAGAAGCGGAACTACTTTATTGCACAGCCTTTTATGTCAGGATCCGAAGGCCGGATATGTAACCACTTTTCAAGGAGTATTTCCGAACCTTGTGCTTACCCAGAAGAAATGGATGAAAGCATTTACCAACAGGATATTGCCAAAAGAACGGCCATTCGACTCGTATCCAATGGATATGGACTTCCCGCAGGAAGAGGAGTTTGCGATGATGAGCCTTCAGTCTAAAAGCATTTATAAAATATTCTATTTCCCAAAGGATTTCAATGATATAAATGAAAGGGAGTTGTATTTTGAACGTTTATCAGATGCACACCGGAAACGATGGGAAAAAGAATACTTAAGCCTCATTAACAAGGCCATGCTAAATACCGGAGGGGAACGGTATATGTCAAAAAATCCATGCAACATTTTCAGGATCAAGACCCTGACAGATCTTTTTCCGGATGCCCGGTTTATTTTCATATACAGAAACCCTTATCCTGTTGTTGAATCGCTCTGCAGGTTTGTGAATGAAGTCCTTCCCGGATCGGAACTTCAGCATCTTGAAGGCGGGATTCCCCGGGAGTATTTTGCCAGATTATACAAAGATTCTTTACATGAATACATGAATGCAAAAGAACATATTAAACCAGGTAATCTGATGGAAATCAGGTACGAAGAATTCAAAAAACGACCGGTTGAAATTCTCCGTGATATATACACACGGTTTAACATCCCCGGGATTGAGGAGGCACTGCCCTGGATGGAGTTGTATCTTGAAAATAACCATCCCGATACACGGGTACCCTATCAGATTGCACCGGAAACCTATCGACTGGTCAATGAATATGCAGTGGATATTGTAAGAAAGCTCGGATATCAAATTGTTGAATCTCCTCAATAGTCAATCATAATAAATATTAAAAATCCAATTCATTGCAGGAAATATAAAGATAAATCGTATGGAAAAAATGGTTAAAACAATATTGAAGATCAGGTGGATAATCATATTTTTCGTGCTGGTAATCACTCTGTTTTTAGGGTATCAGATACCTGGTATACGTATTAATTCGGATGTTATCAGTTCGTTGCCTGATAATGATCCTGACGCAGTTTTGTTAAAAAAAATCGGGGCGAAGTTTGGTGGGAACAAGATGGGGATGATCATTCTGGTATGTGACAATGTATTCACCCCGGAAGTGTTGCAACATATCAGCCAGATTACTGACTCAGTGAAAGAGATCGAAGGTGTCTCATCGGTAACCAGCCTTACAAGCATAATGGATATCAAAGAGGGTGAGAGTGGAATGGAGATTGGCAAACTGATAGATGAGTATAATTTGCCGGATTCCCCAGATGAATTGAGACAGTTAAAAGATAGAGTATTGTCTAAGGATATGTATAAAGGGGCAATCGTTTCAGAAGACGGTACAGCTACCATTTTATTATTTTCCCTTTATGATGATGCCGATATACAATCAATGGCCAATGCAGTGAAAGAAAAAACTGAAGCGCTTCAACTGCCTGAAAACATCTATTATGCCGGATCACCAATGATGATTACATCTATCTCCCGTCTGATTTCAGCTGATCTGACCAGGTTGCTCCCTATTGCTTTCCTGTTGATCGCATTTGTGCTTTTCCTTGGGTTCCGGACTGCAAGGGGAGTACTTCTGCCCTTACTTGTTGCAACGATAGCCATCATTTGGGTCATTGGTATCATGGCCCTTACGGGATCGGAGATGAGTATGGTCTCGAACAATATACCAATAGTCTTACTGGCTGTCGGAACCGCCTATTCGATCCATGTGCTGAACAGGGTCGACAAGGTTAAGGATAACCTGAATAAAGCAATCATCATAGCCCTCACATCGGTTACTATCCCTGTTATCCTCGCTGCATTGACCACAATTACAGGATTTGTATCATTCATTTTCGGATCCTACCTTACCATGATCCGTGATTTCGGATTGTTTACAGCCCTTGGAACATTTATCGCAATGGTTCTCTCATTGTTTTTTGTTCCTGCGGTAATCTCAGTCTTTTCGTGGGATACCAAGAGAAAACCAATTGCTTCCGATGAAACCGGAAAATCATTTTTATCCGATTTTTTTCTTAACCCACTGCAAAAATTATTATTCAACCATACGAATGGGATACTGATCACCTGGATAATAATGAGTCTGATTGGCATCGGGGGTATTTTTCTTATTCAAAGGAATGTCGATATCCGGAACTATTTCAAAAAAGGGAACACTACCAGAGTTGCAGAAGATATCATGAGTAAAAAATTTGGTGGTACCAAACCCATCTTTGTATTGTTCAAAGGTGATATACAAAGCCCGGGGGTACTGAAGACCATACTCAAAACAGAGGAATACATGAAGCAAAGCCCGGGTGTTTCATCCACACAGTCTGTTGCTGACCTCATCGTGGAGATCAATGCTGCTCTTGGTGAAGGCAGAAAAATTCCGGATGAAAAAGACAAAATTGAACAATTGTGGTTTCTTCTTGAAGGCAATGAGAGTCTGCAGAAGTTTGTTTCGGAAGATCTGGATGAGGCTATTATCATTTCCAAATTTTTATCCCCTGAGAACAAAGCCAAGATAGAATTCAGCGATTATATGAAAAAGTTCATAAAGGAAAACTCAACAGAAGCATGTACCATAGAGATAACCGGAATGCCATTTATCGATGTATCAATGGATAGAAGCCTGATAAATAGTCAGTTAGGCAGCCTGGCTATCGCCCTCCTGTTTGTAATTATCATTGTGGGTGCGATTTTGCGTTCATTTGCCGCAGGTATTTATGCAGCAATCCCAATTGTTTCGGCTATTATTATTCTCTTTGGAGTTATGGGTTATACCGGTATCCCTCTGAATATTGCTACCGTGCTTGTAGCCAGTATCGCGATGGGTATAGGCATTGATTATTCGATACATGTGATAACTCATTTTAATGATTCCATTAGTAAAGGAGCCACGATCAATCAGGCGCTGAACGACACTATCGGGATCAGTGGGAAAGCTATTATTATCAATGTCATCTCTGTTTCGGCCGGATTTCTTGTTCTACTCTTCTCCGAGATGGTTCCTTTACAATATTTTGGATTGTTGATTTGTCTGAGTATGGTTGGTTCAGGTCTGAGCGCTTTAACTTTTTTACCAGTGATCCTGATCCTTGCATACAGAGGTCGGTACGGGAAGAGTAATCCCTTGTAACTATGTATAAACGAATATAACAGATGAAAACGTTAAAAAATATAATCTTACTATTGATCCTGGCGCTCTTTGCAGGCGTGAAAAATGCGTCATGTCAGGATGCCAACGCAATTCTTGAAAAAATGGATAAGATCTTTTTCTCTCCCATAGATAAGCAGGGTAAGGTTGCTATTATACTGACTGATAAAACAGGAAAAGAAAAGATCCGTGAAGCCGAGATGTTGCAAAAAGGGCGCGATAAAAAGCTTTATCGGTATACAAAACCGGAATCACAGGCAGGAATGGCCACCCTTTCGTTGCCCAATGATGTGATGTGGTTGTATATGCCGGCATATGAAAACCCTAAAAAAATATCAAGGCTGGCAAAGAACCAGTCATTTACAGGTACCGATTTCTCATATGAAGATATGGCAACAACAGCATATGCCGATCGGTATACTCCGGATTCTTTAGAAACAGAACAGGATCTGCATGTGCTGCGACTGTTACCTAAATCTGCCAATTCTTCTTATTCGAAAATCATTGTCAGGATTAATAAAACCTATGGCTATCCTATCTCCATGGAGTTCTATAATGTCAGGGGAAAAAAAATAAAAGAGGCTAACTACAGGTACGAAAAGATAGGAGAATACTGGAACGCGGCTGAAGTAGTGATGAAAGACCTGGAAAAAAATCACAGCACAAAAATCTTGTTATCGGATATAAAGTTCGATCAGGGACTCACGGATGATATTTTTACAGTGGAAAAATTAAAGCCCTTAGGGATCCAAAAGAATAATTAATTTACAAAGGTGTTCAATCACGAAATCACTACAGACTGAAGTATTCTGGAGGTGATCCGACTACTTAGAAATCTTCAAAAACTCCTAAGCCAAACAGAGCAAAATCGTATTTCACCGGGTCTGCAGGATCAAACTCGCGGAGTACTTCTGTCAATTCTTCAACAGCCTTCCAGTCATTAACCTTTCTGGTTAACAGACCAAGACGTCGTGCAGTATTACCCGAAAGAAGATCTAATGGGATAAATAGCATAGCAGGATCAATCTTATCCCATATACCAAAGTCAACACCACAATTATCTTTCCGTACCATCCATCTGAGAAACATGTACCTACTGATAATTAAGGTAGCATAAACATTAGCCATAATTCCTTACTTTTACCAGACCAAAGTTAGGGATATGAAGTTAAAAAAGGCAGAGCTTAAAGAGTTTTTGGATGAAAAGGTCGAAAAGTATAACCGACCTGACTTCATCGAACATGATCCCATAAGCATCCCACATCGTTTTACCAGCAAAGAAGATATCGAGATTTCAGGCTTTTTAGCAGCAACAATAGCCTGGGGCAACCGAACTATGATCCTGAGAAATGCAAATTGTATGATGGATTATCTGGATGATTCACCACATGACTTTATATTGAACCATAGTGAAAATGATCTGGAAAGAATATCAACGGTCATACACAGGACATTTAATGCTGCAGATTTTATCTACTTCATTAAAGCACTTAAACACATCTATAAGGCACAAAACGGATTGGAAGTTATATTCAATCAATACCGAACAAAAGATTCTTTACAGCCCGCAATTCATAAGTTCAGGAACATGTTTTTTGAATTACCACATAATAACCGGACAACGAAACATATTTCAGATCCACTGAAGGGTTCGGCGGCAAAGAAATTAAATATGTATTTGAGGTGGATGATAAGAAAAGACGATAAAGGTGTTGATTTCGGCATTTGGAAGTCGATTTCACCTTCAATCTTATCTTGCCCACTTGATGTTCATTCAGGTAATGTCGCCAGAAAACTCGGCTTATTATCACGAAAGCAGAATGATGCAAAAGCAGTGTCAGAGTTAGATAATGTTTTACGAGAACTTGATAAAGAGGATCCTGTCAAGTACGACTTTGCACTGTTTGGGTTAGGAGTTTTCGAGGGATTCAAATAAACAGAGACTACCTTTATCATTGATTTTCCACAGTGTTAAAAGTTCTACTATACCAGTATTAGGATAGCACAAATCAAAGTACCATCATCACTATCATAAAAGCAGACGTTAAATGATTGTTTGACTCATCCTGAAAAAAGTACAGGTTTACACCTCAATAACCTCCCCGGTATTCATCATTTGAATCTTCCTGCATATCCATCCCTTTATATGCCTTAAATTGTTTTCTCCCGTACAATGGCCGGTATATAATACCGGATCTGTTTCACCTAACGCTTCAGTCAGCTTATCAATATATTCCGGACTTTCAATCTTTTTACTTATCGGATTATTGATATGAAAACCACCAAAAGTCGCCTTTATTCTCATAGTTTTAGAAAAGAGCTTTACCTCTTCTATTATATTGATAATTCCTGAATGCGAACATCCGGAAAATAATACTATTTCCTCATTTTCAATCAGCAGCATCGCTAATTCATGGTTAAATTTATCAGAGATAAACCGGTTTTTAGTCTTTTCAAATAATGCTTTATTTGCTTCTGGTTGAGGAAAGACTTCTGTAAATCCTTCAAGAAGTATTATTTTATCGTTAATTTGAGTGTCTTCATCAATGAAATAAATTCTGCTTTTTTGAGCAATAATCTTCTGATTTGGGCCCACATAATAAGGAATAGAACCAAATATCCTGGTATAAAATTTATGTGCCGCGTTAATGTGCAAAAATGTCTTTGCCTTTTGATTAATTTTCAAAAAGTGTTTTAAGCCACCTCCATGGTCAAAATGTCCATGGGCAATAACAAGATAATCAACCTGTGACAGATCAATTCCCAATTTCTCTGCATTATAAATAAACAGATCTGATTGCCCGGTATCAAATAATATTTTTCTTTCATCAAATTCGATAAACAGGCTTAACCCATTTTCTGCGTTAACATTCAATGAATTTGTTTTACAATCTGAATTTGCTGCAAGTACTATTATTTTCATTCTCCAAAGTTTTGTCTGTTAGGTTGTGTTTTATAAAATGCGCATTTTATATTCTTTCAATCCATTTTGTAATAGTCTAAGCTCCTTTTATTACTGTTGATTTTCCATGTGAACCCCCGTTTATGATTTCATAATTCTTATTTTGATCTTTCCAGGCAGAATAAATCTCATCACACCCTGCTTTATCCACAATCATATCATTTTCACCATATAACAACAGTAACGGATAATCTGCCTGCTGTGCATTATTAATCATCGCATCCATAATCTTTTTTGATTCAGACATATAATGCATGCTGAAATATTTTACCAGAAGAGGATTATTGTTTCTCTCCTCCGATTCTCTTCTGTCAGCCTCATTTTCTATTATTGATGGATCTCCCGCCATATTTACAATTGGCATATGTGGTGCAAAAATATAGTAGCCTGTGTATCTGAGATAATTTCCTGCTCCGGGGGTCATTCTTTTGGCCGATTACATCAGGTTGTTTATCATTTTACCTGATTGGCGTACTGGGATTCCTTAAACTATCAATCATACCATCTATACGAACCCAGTATACATAGACGTCTGAATAATCAGGTTTTGTACCTGTAGAATAAAACAGGTATTTGTTATCAGGAGTAACCCAGGGGCCCCAGCTTCCGAGGCCAAAGTTTATTTTCGGTCCAAAATTTCTCGGATTAGTCCAGGTGCCATCAATATTCCTGTAACTTATTGCTAATTGGGGACGGTTAGTCACAATCATAAATGACTCGTCACGTGAAACAAAGAAATCGAGATTTTCCCCGCCGGTATTTAAAGGTCTTCCCAGGCTTAATGCAGTAGTATCGGATCCGGTAATTTTGACCCTGCACCAGTCACTTAATCCGGCTCCATTTCCTGATTTTGACGAAATATAATAATTTCCATTCCGTGTAGACTGGAAATAATGCGTTGTATCAAGTTGGGTTAAAATCCTTTTCGGATTGCCCCAGCCTGGTCCGTTTTTGACAGAAATAAATGTCATAGATTTGTTTTCAGCATCTTTTCTTTCAAGATACATTGTATCTCCGGTTAGAGATAGTGCCGGGGCATAACCCACAAACAGATCAAAGGGGCCGTTCCATTTTCCTTCTGCAAAGGTGTATCTTTTGATATTTTCGCCTCTGATGGGGTAGTACCCTTTGATCTCTGTATAGTAAATATTCCTGCCGTCATTTGAGATGGCAATCCGTTCCGCAGCAAAGAAACCCTGTTTCACCGATAAGGGAAATATTTTTGGTGTATTTCCGGGAGGAGTCTGGCCCATGTAATAGCTTTCAGTTGGCATTGATGGGTTAGAACAATTAGTTACCAGGAATGAAAAAACAATTAATATAAGAATTGATTTCAATCCTGTTCCGATTAGAAGATTACTATTTCTCATTTTTTAAGGGGTATTCGTTATACAAAAAACAACCTCAAAGAAAAAGATCCCTCGGGCTCCGTCAAAGAAAAATGTGATAAGCGGTCAGATAATGTGATAAGTGGCGTTCCCTACGCCCCCTCAAAAAGAAAGTCATTCCGAGTCTCAATGCAAATTTGCGCACCAAGTTTCTTGACAAATTAAGTATCTTATAATCTGTTATTTATGAAATGTTGTCATTAGTAATGAATCAGACAGAGCAGGTGAAATGAGAAATCTAATCTGTGGTTTTATATATTATTTAATCAGATCATTAATTATATCTCTAATCTCTTTATCTGTTGTTTCTTTTTCATATCCCTGTATTACACTGCGGATAACTCTGTTTTCGTCAAGTAGATAAAATACAGGAACCCTTCTGACCTGATAATCTTTTACTACCTCACCGGATGATATTAAATATTTATGATTCAGATTGTTATTAATACAGTACCTTTTAATTCCTTCAAGGTTTTTACTCCAGGTTTCAATACTTATGAGTTCGAAACTTTTTAATTTATTATCGGCTAATAATCGCTTTTGAAACGGGATGGATGCATGACAGGGACCGCATCCAATACCTGTGAATTCGATAATTAATATTTTGCTTCTAAAATCTTTTAATGCGACAGTAGTACCATTATAATCTTTAAGTGTCCAGTCAGGGGCAACTTTCCCGGACATATCAACAGTTTTTTGCTCCCCCTCTCCCCGGACTGCAATCTTAAGATCAGGAGGGAAATAATTTGATGGTATAAAATCCTCAATTCCGGTATTATTATATTTTACATTTGTACAAGCTTCCCAACTTGTGCTGGTTGACATATTTCTTCTATACCTATAGGGTAAATAATTTGATTTGCTTATCCAGATGTCATACCTTGAAACCTTTTTCCCGGTGCTATAAGGATTCTTATTATAAACAGGTTTACCAAAGAACTCAACCTGACTATTACCATAAACTGCTAGGGAGAACAGAACAGAATCTCCAAAGTCTTTCAGCTCGGTTGTGATACTGTCTTTGGTTTCCAAAGCATATTTAATTATGTTTTTAGTATAATTGAAAAAGGGAGGACCTATTGGTCTAAAGGGTAAAGTGTTGGCTTTAAAGCTGTCTATTTCTATAGTTTTTATATCAGTGTCTATATAAGCCTGAGCCAGTCCATCATAGAAATAATACATTTTTGAAGTGTCGAATGGCTGGAACAATGCAAAGGAAGAACCAATAAAAGTGTCTGCCGTATTAAAATATTCCTTTTTGTACCAATCGTAAGAATTAAATTTCGCAGTATCTCCTGGTGCACTGGCATAGATAGTGGAGAAATAAGTTGCTGATTTGATCTGATCAATATTAGCTAATACCTTCTTCAAAAAGTCATTATTGCCAGGATTATCTTTACAACTTTGAACTACCGGTAATGATAAAGACAGGAAAGCTGTAAACAAATAAAATCGCGTTCTCATGAGTCTGGTGGTATATGTTTAGTAATATGGTTTTTAGAGAAAACCTACCCAAACCAATACCACCCTTATGGCTTTACACGATGGCGTTAGTCTATTATTTATTTTCAATTTTTTGTTTTAATATATCCAAAAAAACAGGAACGTAATCATTGAACGTATTGTATTTATTGCGGTTTTTGGCATAATATTTTATTAAATCAACTATAAATTCGTTATAAATATATCCTTGTTGTTTCTCGCCCTGTAAAACCATTTGAGCAAACTCATCATATTGGTTTTTAATCAAAAAATAAGCTGCTAAACTTCGTAGGAATGACTCACATAAAAAAGTAATCTTGGATGGGTCTTCCGTAGAATATTTAAATGGGATTTGGTCTATTTGTTTACTGAAATTGTCCATAATCGGATTTAAAAATGTATGACCAATCTCATGTGTTGCTCCATAATATATATAATCCTCAGCAGCCATTTTACCTTCTCTGAGGTTAGTTATTTCGCTATTTCCAAATTTCGCATCATTATCAACAACAAATTTTGGTGATAGAAAAAATACGCAATTTGATTTATCATTGCAGGTAAACCAATATGCGTGAATATCTTGTTCAAGCGTTGCAATTACTATGGTATAATTGTCCTTTTTTGCGCCCCAAAATGTTTCAAAATCCTTAATCATTTCAAGACCTGAAATTTCTAGTGCAACCTCTTCAATTTTCTGCTGATAGTATCCCCGGTGATTTTCAACGAATTTATCAAACTGGCTAATCCTTGCAAAGGAAGCAACTGCATAATTGAGACTGTCAAGTATAATTGATTTATTTATCAATGTGTTTGGCAAGCCAAAACTATCCAATTGCAGAAACTTCATAAATGAAGTATCATTTTTGAAATTATTGTCAAAAAACAATCCATTTATTGACAAATGAGCATGATAATTCTGCAAAACTTTTTTTACGAATTGAACGGAATTGTCATTTTTATATGAAGCAAAAAAAGTGTTTATGTCAGATCTATACTTAAAATCAAAATTATTCAGATAATTTGAATTACTCAAGTACAACATTATATGAAATAGCTCAAGTTCAGTATTAATCTCAATTTTAACTCCTTTTGTTTCAACTTCAAAGTTTTTAAATTTATTTGCTTTTGAATATCCAGTTGATAAAATCACCATAAATCCAATTATTGCCAATAATAATCTATTTTTCATAAATATTAACTTAATTGTCATAAGCATTCTGCCTCATTTGACCATGATAGAATTGTGTCATATTATATCGTTACTAAAAATTATAAATAGTCCTGCCTGGGGGGGATAAAAGTATCAATTACCTCGCCGTATTCAATTACTTCCCAAGAGTGCTCAATATTTTCAGGTATCGAATAACTATTTTCAGGATTAAGAATCTCATTAATATCTTGATATCTTATCCTATACTTTCCGGAAATGACGTAACCACTTTGCTCAATAGGATGATAATGTAAAGGAAAAATATTGCCGAGTTTATAATTCATTTTAGTAACTATCGATTTTTGTCCAATAACCAGAACATCAAAAGCTACTCATTTAAACTGTCTGTTTTGTGCATTTTCTTTCTTCGATATCATAGTTGTAGATTTTTTGTTACCTGACCGCCAACTCATTTTATAGTTTATTCTTGTTTAAAGTCAGGGGTAATTGTCAGACTTATCACAAATTATTTATCTATCCTGGATCTTTTGTCATATTTTAAGAACCAATCATACAATTCCTGATTTGGATATATTAACCAATTAATCCAATGTCCCGCTTCAGGTTCAACTGAAAACCTCAAGTCTTTGTTTTTCCCATCCAGTTTCTTAATTATTCTTTCTGTTTCTTCAAATGGAACTACATTATCTATTTTCCCATGAAAAGCCCATATTGGCATATTAATGAGCATGTCAATATTATTATCAATGAAATCCATGTGACTGGTAAATCCACTCATTGGGGCAATGGCTGCAAATTTATCCGGATACTTTGCAGCAATATACCATGTACCCGCCCCTCCTAAACTGAAACCAGTAAGATATACTCTGTTTGTATCAATTCTATACTTTTCGTTTACCTCTTTATAAAGATTTTCAAACCAATTATCTGTAGACCATCTGATGTGTTCGGGACATTGAGGAGCAATAATTATGAAAGGAAATTCTCTCCCCCTGTATAGCTGGTCAGGGATTCCATCAGCATATAATTTGACTAAATCAGTTCCCCGACGTGAACCCCCATGCAAATAAATAATAAGAGGCCATTTCTTTAACGTATCTGTATTATATTCTTTCGGTGTATAAGACAAATAACGGTATTGCACGTCTTTAGGATTTTGATTTAGTCCATGATCAAAAGAAAGATCAAATTGTAATTCTCCCTGTTCTGTCCAGTATTTAACTTTCCCGTTAAGCTGTCCGTGCAACCAATTTTCTTCTGATTCTTTAATTCCATTTTTATACCAGAATGCAGATAATCCGTTTACCAGTCCTTTTTTATAAGTGGCAGAATGTTCAACCTGTCCGTTTTCGTACCATGTTGTATATAAGCCCTCTTTTGTATTTGACCTATAATTACATTGGCTCCCCTCTTTTACATTCTTATCAAACGAGCTATAGAAAGCATCCATTTGAATCTGTCCATTTTCAAAATAATCCTTAACATGAAATAGTTTGCTAATCTTATCGAACTCAATGATTCGTTTATAAATAATCGTATCATTTTTGGCTACTCCGTATTTCAAAAAAAAGATATCAATATCCTGAACTTGTATTAGCCAAGAGCTAAATATCATCAATATAATTGTAGCAGTGTGTCTCATTTTAATAGGCTAAAACGGTTTGCGTATTTGTTGTGGTTGTGAGTTCGTTATTCTCTAAACCTTTATCACAACATTTCCTTTTTTGTGACCTTTTTCAACATATTCATGGGCAACGGTAATTA